>Ga0134126_10000238_pt1 | contig 71634 bp, 61 predicted proteins | sample KB31752_FD_96881 | JGI IMG/M metagenome (GOLD analysis project Ga0134126, IMG submission 96881) | Terrestrial soil microbial communities with excess Nitrogen fertilizer from Kellogg Biological Station, Michigan, USA - KB3-175-2 | ecosystem: Environmental > Terrestrial > Soil > Unclassified ...
AAGAGAAATGTCCCCAAGTTAAAACTCTTACGTACCAACCGCCGATGCGGAGTACCACAACGCAATTCTTTCCAAGAGATGCTTCCCTTACAGGGATCGGTCTTTTACCATGTAAAATCCGCCCTGAGGAGTAAGCGCCACAAGTTTGTGGTTTGCGGATCCTACGGATCCGCATGATTCTCCAAAAAGTAAAAAAGCCTTGAGCAAAACATACACTCTATGGAGAGTTCTCTCCTTGCCAGTGCAGTGCACGGGTTAAGGATATGGACGATACCTCCGTTCTATCCATTCACAAAGTATGTGGCCACAAATCATATGACACTCTTGAATGAAGGATGTCTTGTTTGAGGGTGCTGCCAAGACGACATCGGCAAACTCTGCTAAACGGCAGGATTGCTTTCCACAAAATACAGTTACTTTCAGTCCTTTTAGGCGTGCCACTTTTGCCGCCTTTATCATATTGCGGCTCTCGCCAGAGGTAGATATTGCCACCAGAACGTCACCTGACTGGCCAATGGCTTCGACCTGACGAGCAAAAACATTTTCAAACCCGAGATCGTTTGAACAGGCTGTTAGCACGCTGGTGTCAGTGGTAAGTGCTAGCCCAGGGAGGGCTTGTCTGTCTGCTAAAAAACGCACCATAAGCTCAGCTGCTAAATGTTGGGCATCTGCTGCACTTCCCCCGTTTCCGGCAAACAGGATACGTTTTCCACTAGTCAAACTCTCTACCCAAATTTCCGCAATTTGCTCCAATTGTGCACTGCAGTCCCTTACCAAGGCGCTTAAAACCAGTTGATGCAGACTAACATTTTTTTTGAAAAGATGGGGAAAGGATGTTTCGTTCACGCAATTCGCCAATACGAGAGGGAAAAAGATAAAGACAACCTAGACAACCTACAGCAGCAACCGATTTGGCTAAAAAAAGGCTCCCTCGAAGAGGGGGGCCTGTGGAAGTGCCCAGACAACTTAGTCATCGGACAGTTTTATGCGTTTGACCCCTGTCTGGAAGGAACCCCCATCACTAGAAATCACCGTCTTAATCACCATCTTAGTTACCGTCTTATTCCGTAGGAATAGGTTCCTCCCTGCCAGGGGGTGCATCTACCCATTCGATATAAGCCATTGGTGAGGCATCACTCGCACGGGGTCCTAGCCTTATGATTCGTGTATATCCACCGTTGCGATTCATAGCACGTGGAACCAGCTCTTCAAAAAGCTTCTTCACGGCGCCTTTCTGTGCAAGACGGCTCATAACTTGACGGCGTGCCGCAAGGCTCGCTCGCTTTCCAAGCGTAAGCATCCTTTCTGCAAAAGGACGCATTGCCTTAGCCTTAGCAAGAGTCGTCTTAACTCGCTGATGTTGAATCAGATCGCATACTTGATTAGCCAACAGGGCGTCGCGATGTGCAGCAGTACGCCCCAACTTGGCGGTTTTTTTTCTATGTCGCATGGAAAAAGGCTAGGCAATTATATCAACCGTTTCTTTCTTTTCCAAATCAGATCTTTCTTCTCTGAGAGACTCAACAAGTCCCGGCTCAAATTTCATCCCCAAATTTAGGCCAAGCTGAGAAAGTTTATCTTTGATCTCATTGAGAGATTTTTTTCCAAAGTTACGGTACTTAAGCATTTCAGTCTCCGACTTCATAGCCAACTGGCCTACGGTAGTAATATTGGCATTATTAAGGCAATTAGCTGCACGCACGGAAAGTTCGATTTCGTTGACACTCATGTTAAGCAGCTTTTTTACACGCGTACTTTCCTGGCTTAATTCCTGTGGTGTTTCATCAAACACAACCTGGCTGTCATCGTAATTGACAAACACATCAAGGTGACGACGGAGAATAGCCGAGGCGTGCAACAGAGATTCGCTTGGAGTCAGACGTCCATCAGTCCAAACCTCGAGGATCAGCCTATCGTAATCCGTACGCTGTCCAACGCGAGTATTTTCCACTGCATATCGGACACGAACCACTGGAGAAAAGACCGAGTCGATAGCGATAACGCCGATAGGCTGATCTTCCCGTTTATTCTCGTCCCAGGTTGCAAACCCTCTTCCGAGGTGAACTTCTAGCTCCGCTTCAAATTTTTGTTTCGTGTCAAGGGTGCAAATGTGTTGTTTTGGATTAAGAATTTCACACCGTTGACGGGGTTGAATATCTGCTGCAGTAACAGGCCCTTCCTTATCTACGGAGATGATCAAGGTACGAACTTCACAGTCGTAGACTCTAAACTTAATTTTCTTTAGGTTGAGGATAATGTCCACCACATCCTCTACTACCCCTGGTAGAGTGGTAAACTCGTGTAGGGCTCCTCGAATTTTTATAGAAGTAATAGCGGCACCCTCCAGCGAGGAGAGCAACACCCGGCGCAACGAATTCCCAACCGTATGTCCGTATCCAGCTTCAAAAGGTTCTGCAATGAACTTGCAATAAGTCTCAGTTGCTGTCGCCTCATCTCGGACAAGGTTCTTGGGCATTTCAAAACGCCCTAATTGAGTAACCATGAACTAGGATTTGGTTTTCTGGGTTCCAGCAGAACAAGCACCAGAATTATAGACAGCGCCCCTTTTCGGGAATTTGATAGAACCTCGTTTTGCCAGCACATCCAGAAGAGCCTTCGCTTATACTCGCTATTCTCCAGTTGTAAAGAAAAATGACTAGGGTTCTGCACTGCAGGCAGTTTCACTTTACAAGTAATTTCCGCAGCACTAAGGGCAGGATTCCACCGTTGCGTAGATAGTCCACCTCGATATAGGTATCTACTCTTAGCTGAACTTCTACATCTTTAACAGAACCATCTTTGCGCTCAATTCGGAGAGTAAGGGCTTGTCTGGGTTGAATCTTTTCACCCAACCTAAGGATACAAAATTTTTCTGTACCGTCGAGTTGAAGCGTTTTTGCGCTGATGCCTTCTCGAAATTGGAGTGGCAGTACTCCCATGCCAACCAAATTAGAGCGATGAATACGCTCATAACTTCCAGCTATCACCGCACGTACTCCCAACAGCTTAGTCCCCTTTGCCGCCCAATCCCGGCTGCTGCCAGTGCCATACTCTTGACCTGCAATAATAACTAAAGGAACTCCCTCCTTCCTATAAGCCATTGCTACGTCATAAATAGAACACTGCTTAGCTTCAGGGTACTTTATACTGACTCCTCCCTCCGTGTTAGGAAGCATTAAATTTCTGATCCTTGCGTTAGAAAAGGTACCCCGTGTCATAATCCGATCATTTCCACGGCGACTACCATAGCTGTTGAAATCTCTAGGTTGGATTCCGCATTCAGTCAAATATCTTCCCGCCGGAGAACCAGCCTGAATAGCTCCTGCTGGAGAAATATGGTCGGTGGTCACAGAATCTCCGAGTATCGCTAACGGACGCGCGTTATAGATCTCAGAAAGACCAGCTGGCTCCATAGAAAAATCCTCGAAGAAGGGAGGTTCTTGGATATAGGTGCTTCCTGGATCCCACTGGTAGAATTTACCAGCGACACTCTCGATCTCATCCCACTTGGGGTTTTTAGAAACAAAATCTGCATATAGACGGAGGAACGCCTCCGGCCGAAGCGCCTCAGCCATTACCTTCCGAATTTCAGACATCGATGGCCAAATCTCCCTTAGGTAAACATTCCTCCCGTTCAGGTCCTCGGAAATAGGATCGTGAATGAGGTCGACATTTATGCGGCCGGCTAAAGCGAAGGCCACCACCAGCGGGGGAGACATAAGAAAGTTAGCTCGGACACTTTGATGAATGCGTGCCTCGAAGTTCCTGTTTCCTGAAAGCACGGCTACGCCTATCAGATCGCCTGAAACAACAGTCCTTTCGATTTCCGGATCTAATGGCCCCGAATTTCCAATGCAAGTGGTACACCCATAGCCTACGATATTGAATCCCAATTGGTCTAAATAGAATTGTAGTCCTGTCTGCCTTAGGTAATCCTCCACTACTCGAGATCCAGGTGCCAAGGAAGTTTTTATGGAAGGATCTACTCGCATTCCGTGTCGAACTGCCTTTTTAGCAAGAAGGCCAGCCCCAATCATTACACTAGGATTGCTTGTATTGGTGCAGCTAGTGATAGCCGCAATAAGAATGCTCCCATCACGCAACCTTTCCGTATTGGTCGTATGGACAGCGGAGAAGTTAAGTCCATTGGGAGAGCTTAACGTGGGGTGATCATCCACCATCTCGATGTCATTCTTTGGACCACCATTTCCAGCTGCAGTAGTTGCAAACGCCACTTCTTTCTCCAGCTTTTTTTTTCCATATCCCCCCTCAGAAATAGGCAAAGCCAGGAGATCCTGAAAGGTCCTCTTTACTTGAGAGAGGGGAATACGATCCTGCGGGCGCTTAGGACCCGCTACGCTAGGCTGGATCCTACTGAGATCCAATTCCAGATTGGCGCTATAATCGACATCTCCTATATCTGGCATCCCAAACATTCTTTGGGCCTTGAAATATCTCTCAAAAGTAATAACCTGGCTCTCGCTCCTCCCGGTTAGTCTCAGATAAGCGACAGATTCCTCGTCTATTGGAAAAAATCCCATGGTGGCCCCGTACTCAGGAGCCATGTTTGCGACCGTAGCACGGTCTGGCAATGCAAGTGACCTGGCCCCCTCTCCATAAAATTCGACAAACTTGCCGACAACTCTAGAGGCTCGCAGCATTTGGGTAACGGATAGAGCAAGGTCAGTAGCTGTCACTCCCTCTCCCAGTTGTCCAGTGAGATGTACACCGACTACTTCAGGTGCCAAAAAATATATAGGCCGACCCAGCATCCCTGCTTCTGCCTCAATTCCCCCCACGCCCCAACCTACGACGCCTAGCCCATTGATCATCGTAGTATGAGAATCCGTGCCAACTAAGCTATCTGGATAAAAAATCTCACCCTCAGCGCACCTAGCGCTCAAGATTCCCCTAGCTAAATATTCAAGATTCACTTGATGAACAATCCCAATACCAGGAGGTATCACGCGGACGTTCTTGAAGGCTTGCTGACCCCACTTAAGAGCCTGGTAACGCTCACGATTACGAGCGAACTCCATCTCCAGGTTAAGATGAAGTGCTTGTGAAGTGCCATAAAAATCCACTTGTACAGAGTGATCCACTACTAGATCTACAGGCACCATGGGCTCGACTAAGTCAGGATCTCCCTGGAAGCGTCGAATAGCACTGCGCATTGCGGCAAGGTCCACTAGAAGAGGTACGCCAGTAAAATCCTGTAGAATGATACGAGCCGCCGTAAAGGGAATCTCTACTGGATCTGGGGACCGTGCATCCCAGTTTGACAGGGCGAAGACATCCTTGTCAGAAATTTTAAGGCCATCCCAATTACGCAGAACGGACTCCAGAATGACACGGAGGCTTACCGGCAACCTAGAGACTCTCCCTATCCCACTTCGCTCCAGAGCCGGCAGAGAGTAAAACCACCCCTCCCGGCCATCGTAACCAGTGCAAAATTTCTCCAGTGTACGAAACGGACCACTCGTCATTGCAATGACTTCAGCGCATCACGAATTCTGCGAAAATCAGGAACTTGCTTGGGATCATCATTCGACTCCGCATATCGAATATAACCCCGGCGATCAATGAGAAAGGCCGAACGCTTTGGAACTCCACTCATCCCAAGTCCTATCTCTGGCAGGAAACTACCGTAGGCGACCCCATACGCCTTGGCAACCATATGGTCATAATCGCTAAGCAGTGTAACTCCAATCTTCTCCTTCTGAGCCCACGCCTCCTGCGCAAACGGATTGTCTCCACTAATGCCGTAGACAGTCGCACACAGGGAGGAGTAATCCGATAGATCTTGCGTTATGCAGCACAGCTCACCGGTACAGACAGGAGTGAACGCCATGGGAACAAACAGCAAGAGGACATTTGAGCCGGCAAATTGATCCGAGAGCTTAATACGCCTCAAGCCATCCCGACCCTTACTGCTCAATGTAAAGTCTGGTGCCAAAGTACCGATAGACAATGCCATGGATCCCTTCTAGCTTCCTTTCTTCATTAGGTCAAGAGAACTTTCTTAAGCTAAATCTAATAAAGCTAAAGTGGTAAGTGGGGAGTTCGAATAACTTGGTTGCTGGCCCATCGGCTAGTTGATAGCGCCTCCTGCCAATCATAGCTCATTTTTTTCACGAGTCTCACAATCCTATGGTATTTCCGCGCCACTTTGCCCACTTTCAAGCAACTTGACTTGAGCCTATAAATTTGCCTGGGAAGCTTGTGTTTGCAGCCTATGGCCTTTGGCCCTTGATGTTGGAAGGGCGCATCTCAAGCCACTCTCTCCTTGAGAAATAATAAAAAAACAAATAGAAAGGCAAATGGGGTAGGGGCTGGAAGGGTTTTTTGCGCACGTAAACTATGTCTGTGAAAAAGCCAAAACCCGGCTCCTATTCAAGGAAAGGAAATGGGGGTGTCTGCGCAGCTATTTAAGTCAGCGTTGTCTGACACTATTTTGTCCTCATAAGTCACTTTGCACTCTTGCAACTGCCTCGTGGTGTAACGGTAGCACTGCAGATTCTGGATCTGTGTGTCATGGTTCAAATCCATGCGAGGCAGCCAGGAACCGTGCCTCTGCTCCGATAATTTAAAACACACTTTAATCGACCTTTGCGGACAGGGAAGTAGGGAGCTGGTTTGTTGGTTTGACTAAGCCATACCCGTAATCCAAGAAAACCAGCGTTTGCCTAACACTTCATTCTTTTGCTTGCCGAGCGTTTAACAGAAAAAGGAGCCTAGCTGAATAGCAGGAGAAAACGGAATCTGGGAACTTCATGGTAAGGTTTTGCAACAGTGCTCTAGCCTCTGGTATTCTCCCAACCTGGATCGTAAGTAGCTCTGCTTGGGCGTAAAGGGAAAAGGGCGCTACGAAGGATGTTGGATACTTGGTAGCGAGAGCCTGTAGATCCGCTATGCCGGCCGGAAGATATCCGGATACTAGCGTGTTTTCTGCGATTCCTAAGGCTGCAGCCGGTGCAAGAGAGTGTTTTCTGAATCCTGAAAGAAACTTTTTATAGGTCACACTCGACTCATTTAGTCTACCGACATGTCTCTGCTTTTCTGCCAATAAGAGGAGTGCACTAGCTGCCGCATCTGACTGAGGATATCTGGAGATTACTGTCTGTAGCTGCTCCATGGTAGAGGCATTGGCAAGCAGGGCTGCTGCACGTCGCGCTTGGCAACCGATAACCAGAGAGATGACTACTCCTCCTGTGCAGATCATCCCCACTATCGTTCCAACCACGATGACCGCCGTAGACTTTTCTGCAAGAAGTTTCATTCCAAGCCTTTTTAAATATTTAATTTTAATTTAATATTCAGTATAGGTCATGGTTGGGGAGTCGTTTATCCCCCCTTCCTATTCACCGAATGGAGGCTGCAACACTATGAGCAGCTGGAGAGAAAATTCCTTTCCTCCTGAAAATGCCCACTGTGGGGGCGGGTTTCCCTCCCCAGAAGGGAAGCTACCAGGATTTAGCATAACCTGTCGCAGCAAGAGAAAAATTCATACGGTTAGGCCAGTCCTATGGCGTGCATTTTATAGGTTGCTTTGGAAGGAAATCTCTGATCCACTGCCAGGGGTGGAGTTTCTTCCTAGTTTCTGCATAAAAAAACAAGGGAGTGCGTTACCTTTTTCAAGATTTCAAAAGGAACTCCCCCGTTCTGCCTCCCGCTTTCTAACCTGTTACACATTATCTCATGTCTCCCAGATGCCTCAGAGAGGCCGAAATTGCCCATCTCCTCTCCGGCCTGCCGCATTGGAATTGCCAATCGCAGGAAATCTCCCGCACTTTTCGATTTTCCAGTTTCATCAAATCAATTGATTTCGTGAATCAAGTTGCTAAGCTGTCGGAAGACGCTCTCCATCACCCAGAAATTTTAGTTTCTTGGGGGAAGGTTACCCTTACACTGAGCACCCACAGTGTGAAAGGACTAACCACTTTGGACTTCGACCTTGCTTCTAAGATAGACCTCCTATTTGCTAGTCTTCCCTAGTTTCTGGAGGGGAGAACACAATTCTCCTTGGCTCTTTCTTATGGCTCTTCAGTACTCAGCTTCCCTCCCTCCGCCCAAGTTCAGCAGTTTCAAAGCGTGTGAACTGCTTTAGGAAGGTGAGCTCCACTTCCCCGATGGGGCCATTTCTTTGCTTAGCGATAATGAGTGCCGCCTTACCGCGTAGGTCCTCACCACTTTCTCGATCCCCCTTCTCGTAAACTTCTGGACGTACCAGGAGAGCCACCACGTCGGCATCTTGCTCAATCGCTCCTGACTCACGAAGGTCAGAGAGGCGGGGCTTCCCTCCCTCACGGGTTTCAGGCTGCCGATTAAGCTGAGCAAGTACAATAACAGGGATATTAAGTTCCCTAGCTAAAGCCTTAATCCCATAGGAAATCTCAGAGATCTCGATTTGTCTATTCTCTTGCCCTCGTCGCGAGGAGGAACGAAGAAGCTGTAAATAGTCAATTACAATAAGTTCGACCCCTTCAGAAGCCTTCATACGGCGTGCCTTAGAACGCATTTCCAGGATGCTGAGTGCAGTGGTATCATCAATGAAGATCTTACACTTTGCTAACCTGTCTGCAGCTGCAAAAAGAATGTGCAAAGCATTACCGGAAATAAATCCTTCGCGAAGTTTTTGCAAATCTAGGCGCGCACTAGAGCAAAGAATGCGTTGGACGAGCTGCTGGCTGCTCATTTCCAGGCTAAAAATACCAACGGCCTTTCCGGTTGCTAAGGCAACGTGCTCCGCAATGTTCATGGCGAGTGCTGTTTTACCCATGGATGGACGAGCAGCTATCACAAACATTTCCCCACCATGTAAACCATTGGTTATTTGGTCTAATTTCTTAAATCCCGTGGATAGGCCAGTGATACCGCCACGATTTTTGTAAAGCCTGTCAATATTCTCAACGGCTGCCATGACCAATTCCTTCATCTGTGGAAATGTATTGCGATAGCGTTCTTCGCCAATGGCAAGCACTCGACTTTCTAACTCATCCAATAAGGTCCATATCTCGCCCTGCTCGGTGTAGCAGCGTGAGGCCATTTCCGTGCAGATAAAAATCACCTGACGAAGCAAAAATTTCTCCTGAACAATATCCAAATAGTAGCTAGCGTTCGCTGCTGTTGGAACGAATGTCAGAATATCGTAAAGAATAGTTTCTCCACCTATCCGCTCCAGGAGCTGATGATCTTCCAGGTACTGGAGGAGAACGACGATTTCTACTGGCCGCGAGAGCTTATAAAGCTCCAGCATGGCCTGGTAGATGATTCTGTGCGTCGGATAATAGAAATGCTCGTCGTTAATGCGCTCAATGCAGCAGTTAAGGGTTTGCTCTGGGGAGAGGAGAATAGAGCATAACACGCCCTTCTCAGCGTCCACACTTTGAGGAAGGCTCCTATGAACGTCTGGCAGATGGGTCTCCTTTTTCACACCACTCCCTCCTTTCGGAAGATTCCTTGGATAAGTGTGACTGAACTGCCGGGAAAGCTGAAAGGAAACCAAGGACGCTCCACCAGACAGAACCCGGCAACAAGGGAAACCGGCACATCATGGCATTCTTCCAGCTATTTCCTACAAAGACTCCGTAGATGGTCCCTCCATTACCAGCTTCTCCACTACTACTAGATTGAGAAGATTGAAAGAAAAAGTGGTTATTCCCGGCTTCCGTCATCGCTTCTCACCAGGATTTCTGTAGGGGAGGAGGCTGCCTCAGGCTTAACACCTTTTTCTCTTTTTACGCCTTCCACAAAGACGCTTAGGTATATGCTCACCTGAGGATGTAATTTCACCTGCACTTTATAGTCTCCACTCTCCTTAATTGGCTTCTCTAGAGAAACAGCATGCCTGGGAAGCGAAACGGAACGAGTTTCGCTGAGGATTTTGTCCGCAATATCTTTGGCAGTGATAGAGCCAAAAACCCTACCTCCTTTTCCGATCTCAAGCTCAAAGGCGAGCCTAAGACCGCTGATACTATCTCCCAACTCCTTCGCAGTAGCAAGTTCTTCCGCCTCGCGTTTGACTCGCGTGGCTTTAAGATAGCTGAGCCGCCGCAGGGAGGAAGGGGTTAATTCCAACGCTTTCCCGTTGGGGAAAAGAAAATTGCGGGCATAACCACGACGCACCTTCACTATATCTCCCTCCGCGCCGAAGGATCCAAAGCTCTCAGTAAGAATAACTCTAGTATTTGCCACAACAAACTCCTGCCTACGGTTCCAGGAGGTATACGATGCCCGCCAGCTTGTCAACTACTCTCGCCATGAAGAAGGAGAGAGGGAAGGAGCCAATAGATTTGACTATTGTAACCCAAAGGGGCCTCTCTTTGCACCTTGCCTGCAAGCGGCCCCAGCTACACCCGTTCTTTTATCCATGAGGCCGGCCTACGTGTGGGAGTTTACTGCCACTTCGCTGTCCCTTTTCAAGCAGGTCCCTAGGGGTTTTTTCAAAAAGGAATGTCATCTTCCTTTTCCTCCTTTAAGCTAGAAGCAGGAGGTTGGCCAGGAAAGCTAGAAGCGTCTTCAAAATGCTGTGGAGAGGTAGGTCCTCCCTGCCGACCCCAAAGCAGCTGGAAATTTTCGGCGACCACACGCAGGCGACTCCGCTTCTGCCCAGTCTGTTTATCTTCCCAGGTATCCATCTGGAGGCGACCTTCAACATAAACTGTACTTCCTCTCTTTAAGAACTCGCTAGCTACCTCGGCCTGTCTTCCCCAAAAAGTTATCTCTATAAAGACTGTCTCTTCTCTCCTTCCGCCCCCCTCAATGCTATAACGCCGATTGACAGCTAACCCAAGATCAGTAACTGCAGTCCCCTTAGGGATATACTTAATCTCTGGATCTCGAGTGATATTGCCAATCAGGATAACCTTGTTAACACTAGCCATAGATCAGCTCCACTGTTGGTCACATTTTCCTGCAAGAAAAGGCAATCCTTACCAGATCCTCCAAAGTTTATTAGAGAATAGAGCAGTACTGTTGTAGGGCAATCTCTTCATCTAGCTTGAACCTCTGGCGGAGGCGTTCAATAAGGGTAGGGTTCGCCTCAAATACAAAATTCACATAGTAAGCAGTTCTTAGCCGCTTGTGTTCATAGGCAAGCTCACGCTTCTCGAGGCGTTGCACTTGCAAAACACCTACTCCCTCAGCAGTCATAACGTTCTCAATACGCTCGATAATTTCCTTACTTCCCTCTTCCTTGCCCCGTATATCCAGAGCAAAAAGACCCTCATATCGACGATGGGTGTTAATGTTAATAGACTTGTCCTTTTCTTTTCGCATCGCATCAATGTTGGTTGAATTGGTTCATAACAGCATCAATCTCAGAAGATTCCAGCATCTCAATGGCGTCACATGCGTGAGCAACAACACGGTTCACCGTAGGCCTTTCTTCTTTTGAAAAAACACCAAGAACGTACTCTGCGAGTCGAGAATCTGTTGCACTACTAGCAGCCCCTCCACCGATCCCTATACGAAGCCTGGGAATCGCCTCTGTAGAAAGGCAACAGAGGATAGAAGCTAGTCCATTATGACCACCTGCTCCTCCACCCTTACGAATTCTCAACTTCCCAAGGGGGATGGCGTAATCATCGAGGATGATAAGGACTTGCCCCGGTAAGATTTCTTGAGAACGCAAGAGCGCTATTACTGGGTAACCAGAGTGGTTCATATACGTGAGCGGCTTCATAAAGATTCTCCCCAGGGGATCCCTGGCAATCTCAGAACCGCCACCGAGGGGGCTATACTCGAAATGTAACCCCTTGGCGCTTGCAAAGCGGTCAAGAGTCATAGACCCAATATTGTGGCGTGTCCCACCATAAGTAGGGACTGGATTTCCTAGCCCAACAAAAAGCCGCAGTCTAGCTTCCCCCATATGAGAATCTATAGGAACCCCCGGTCTTTTTCCTTGGTCACCTCAGGGGGAGAAGCAGATCCACTCGTCGTCGGTGTTATAGGCTCAGAAACCCGGAAGACAGCAAGCTCTGAGCTTGTCACGGACCGCACCCCTTCAGGGAGCACAACATCCCTTACATGATAAGAGTCTCCTATGTCCAGCGTGGTAACATCCACCTGGATAACCTCAGGGAGATTCTGTGGAAGGCATTCAACCAACAGAGCACGCAAACTTTGCTCGAGGAGACCTCCACCGGCTTTGACTCCTTTAGCCTCTCCCCTGGCTTCCAGTGGAATTTCGACTTCAATTTTCGAGGTAGCAGAAACAGCCCTGAAGTCTACATGCAAAACCCCCCCACTAACAGGGTGGTGTTGAACCTCTTGAATTAGGGAGAGTCGACTAAGCACTTCACTCTTTCCTCTCGATCCTAGACCGCTAACAACCCGGAGCTCTACCAAGAGATTTTCGCCAACAGCATGAGCGAGAATTCGCTCTACTTCACAACGCTTAATCTCTATAGCGTGCAGCACTCCTCCATCCGCGCCACCATAGAGAACCGCCGGAACGTACCCCCTGGCACGCACCTGCTTCACTGCATTCCTCCCACGCTCCGCACGCAGAGCCGCCGAAAGTACGAGTTGCTTAACCATTCTAGTCCCTGTCTACATTTCTAGTCTACCTTTCCAATCATCTCTTCAATTCAAATAGAGAACTGACTGATTCGTCTCGATGAACACGCCGAATACCCTCTCCAAGCAGCGGCGCAATAGAAAGAATCCTAACGAGCCCTCTAACCTCCTGAGAGAGCGGAACACTGTCCGTTGTGATCAACTGCCTTATCCCAGACGACCTTAACCTTTCTATGGCGCAGCTTGTCAAGACTGCATGTGAAACCCCCGCATAAATATTCTGTACGCCAGATTGGTGGAGAACTTTAGCCGCACTGGTCAATGTGCCAGCAGTTTCTGTTAAATCATCTACTATCAAGACGTTTTTTCCCTGTACTTCTCCTATAACATAAAGGGTGTCGACTTCGGTGGCAGAACAACGTCTCTTTACTGCAATAGCAAGCCCGGCACCTAGCGCCCGAGCATAGGCAGAGGCCATCTTTACCCCGCCCACATCTGGAGAAACCACTACTAAGTCATCCAAGCCAGTTTCCCAAAGATAACGGTTTAAGACGGGCAGTGCATACAGATGGTCCACTGGAATGTCAAAAAAGCCCTGAAGCTGCTGAGCATGTAGATCCATGGTCAACACCCGATCGACCCCGGCTGCGACGAGAAGATTGGCTACTAATTTTGCTGTAATGGGAACGCGTGGCTGATCTTTGCGATCCTGTCTAGCGTATCCAAAAAAGGGAATTACGGCAGTGACCCGTGCAGCACTAGCACGTCGTGCAGCATCTACCAGGATTAAAAGTTCCATCAAGTTCTGATTTGTTGGAGGACAGGTAGGCTGGACAATAAAAACGTCCTGCCCACGGATATTCTCGTTTACCCTTACGAAGGTTTCTCCGTCCGGAAAAGAAGAAACGGAAGCATTTCCAAGTGGGATCTGGAGATAAACTGCAATGTCCATGGCAAGTTGAGGGTGTGCCCTCCCTGTAAAGATCTTCATCTCATTCTTAAGGGTGGAATGTGTTGCAAGGGACACGGGCCCGCATGGAAAGGATTGCTAATAAGAAAGACGGTAAGACGAGATTGATCAAGGTAAGATAAGAGGCCCCAGACGTAGTTAAAGCCAGAACCGACAACAGGATTGATTTCCGCATGTCTCACAGAGGCCGCGCAGAGAATAAGTTTAGGTTGGAACGGGAACAGGCCGAGACCTCTCAAAGGCCCACGCACCGACTAGCGCAGTTTTATTTTTTATTTTATTTTATTAATACACGCGCGTGCCCAGAGGGGACTGCATATTCAAACACGAACCACACCCAGCGTAGTAGAGAACAAACGGACTCTACTGGCAAGCGGATTACATCGAGATAGTCCGAAATTAGAAGGTTTTGGGAATACACACCTGCATTGTGGCGAAGTCTCTGCCCTAATAAGGAGGAGTAAGGCAAATTATGCCAGCTTGGATTAGCTCTATGTCCTAAGAGATCTATGGGCAAAAATAAGAGTACTCTTGTTAATTCCATACCAGTTAGTTGGCCTAGCTCTTTATCTTTAGGGTGCACAGTGAGTCTAATCCTGTCGGGTTCCATGCTGCCCTATATTGCATCGACATCACCCTGGGCATGGAACTAGGCTACAGCCAGACCGCTTCCGCGCCTTCGTCTTGAAATTAAGGGACTCTCTTGCACAGTCAAAGACTTGACTAGGGGCAAGTAGAGGAACTGGTGATTGGTTTGCAGCGCGGTCTTGGAAAGTGTAGCCGGGGGCTGTTATGCTGGCACTCACCCAATAGCCGATTTAAATAGATTAATTAGATTAAATTCCGTTGACAGATCATCCCGTGTCTAACGTAATCAGCCAATTTGTTGAAGTAGGTTTGTTGGCCTACTTGTTAGGCAGCGTTCCTACGGGATGGATCGCTGGGAAAATCTGCCATAGGGATCTGCAGAAGGAAGGCAGCAGTAATACTGGTGCTACTAATGCACTGAGAGTGCTGGGCAAAAAGTGGGGGTGTGTGGTCTTCGCTGTCGATTTTCTTAAGGGCATTGTTGCGGTCACCCTAGCTGTAGAGCTTGCAAATGGAAAATCCCAACAGGACTGGCCTGGACTTGTAGCAGCACTATTTGCCATTGCCGGACATAATTTCCCACTCTGGTTAGGATTTAAAGGTGGGAAGGGAATCGCCACTACTGCCGGAGTAACACTCTCAATTTTTCCATATCCCGTTTTCGTGATAGCGTTGATTTCCTGGGGATCGGTATTCCTTACTACGCGTTATGTTTCTCTTGCCTCTTTAGCAGCCTCAATCACACTTCCACTTGCTTGTTTTACTTTGCTCTTAATAGGCAGGGCAGACAGAGTACCTGCTTGGGCTTCGCTTGGAATCTGCATGCTCGCCATCTGGCGACATCAAAATAATATCTCTCGCCTAGTAGCCGGTACAGAGCCCAGATTTGTAAAGAGAAAAAAGTAATTGACAAATGCCTTCCTATCTTCGGCTTGTCTTAACAAGGACATGTATGAAAAAATCAGTATCATCGGCGCTGGTAGTTGGGGAACGGCCCTTGCTGTCTTACTCTCCGAAAGCAGTACAGCTGTTTGCCTATGGGGGCGTAGACCAGCCTTAATGGCAGAGCTAGTTGACCGTCGTTTCAACTCCACATACCTCCCTGGATTGAAACTGCCATCAAATATCTATGCAACGTATCGATTGGCTGATGCTCTAGATGCTAGGTTGATATTCGTAGTTACACCTTCCAAGGCTATTCGCGAGGTTGTTGGTCAAATGGTTATGCTCGGTGTACCTCCTCAGAGTATCTTGGTCTCCTGCGTTAAGGGAATCGAATATGACACAGGGATGCTCATGAGTGACGTGTTGGCAAATTGTCTCCCACGTAACCCTCTCGCCGTTCTTTCTGGACCTAACCATGCTGCAGAGGTCGCTCAGAAGTGTCCCGCTGCGGCGGTCATAGGTTCGGCCAATGAGGAAGTGCTACAGGAGCTTCAACAGAAACTTCTTCTTCCTAGCTTTCGACTCTACACGAGTGAGGATGTCAGGGGTATCCAATTAGGGGGTGCTCTAAAAAACGTTTTTGCTATTGCTGCAGGGGTCTCTGATGGTTTCCGCATGGGGAGTAATGCAAAGGCTGCCCTTATTACTCGTGCGCTTGCAGAAATGATACGTTTGGGGATAGCCCTGGGAGGGCATCTAGAAACGTTCTATGGCCTGAGTGGTATAGGGGACCTAATGGTTACCTGTTTTAGCTGTCATAGTCGCAACCGAGCCATTGGAGAAAGGATCGGGCGTGGCGAATTTCCAGACATAATTCAAAGATCTATGAAGATGATAGCTGAAGGCATTCCAGCCGCCCGTAGCGCTAGACAACTGGCCCTTAGACACGGTGTGGACGCTCCAATCTTGGAAGCAGTGTATCAAGTCCTCTATGAGGGTAAGGCTCCCTGCAGTGCATTGTGGGAGCTATTAGGGCGTCGCCCACGTCCAGAATCTGATCCTGTCTAAACTTGTCTCCCCCCATCCACATTGTGTGCAATCACTTCCTTAACAAGAATAGGAATAGGGGGGGACGGATTTGTTTTCTTCTTCCTCCTGGAAGGAAGATCAAAATTAGTGTGGCCTTTCCTGTGGCATTGGAACTAACAAGAAACCGCTCCCTTTTGTGCCAGGATCTCCCCAACCAAAAAAAGTGATCCTGTTACCAGGATAATGGTGCCTTCCGGTTGAAGAGGAGGGGTTAGGGCAGCACAAAGGCTCCTGAAATAACCAATGATCTTGCACGGAGGCGCCAGATACCTAGTGCTGGATTGGAGGCCAGTAACGGGGACGAGACGAAACTCTCGAGCGATGGCAGAGAGTATTTCCAACATCTTTTTACTCTCTTTGCTTCCCAATGAACCAAATACTACACAGGCCTGTCGATCTCCAAATATCTCCTTCCAGGTAGTAATAAGAGCATACATAGCTCCAGGATTGTGTGCTCCGTCTACTACAAGCCCACTGGAGAGGATCTGGAATCTTCCAGGCCAGTGGGTGTTAGCCAGGCCATAGGAAATAGAATTGGTGGAGATGGCGATGCCGCTAGCTCTCAAAGCCGCCACGGCTAGTGCTGCGTTCCACCGTTGGTGTTCTCCATGTAACCCTATCTTGGAAGCGCCCCAGGGGGCCCTTACGAAATATAGCGGTACACGACCAATAGTTGCTCTGCTTCGCAGCATCTCTGCTACCTCGATGGACTGAGGTACAGAAACCGCTGGAATACCTGGCTTGAAGATCCCGGATTTTTCACGAGCAATCTCCCTTAAGGAGTTTCCCAACCATTTCTTGTGATCAAAAGAAATAGAAGTAACAATAGAAACCAATGGGGTGACTACATTGGTTGCATCCAAACGCCCTCCCATACCTGTTTCCCAGATAATGACCTCTGCATTTTTTTGCAGGAAGTACCAGATAGCTAACACCGTAGTGAGCTCAAAAAAAGTGGGTTCTAGTTCGTGGATATGGGAATTTTCCAACTCTCTTAGGAGAGTTAACCCTTCTGTAGTCGCCTTCTTAGGAATCGGCCTACCATTCACACAGATACGCTCTCGAAAGTCCACCAAGTGCGGAGAAGTGAAAAGTCCAGTTTTTTTTCCTTCTGTCCTTAAAATTGAGTCTAAAAATGCACAAACGGACCCCTTGCCGTTGGTTCCTGCAATATGTAGGAACCTCAGTTTTTTTTCTGGATTGCCGAGGAGAGCAAGAAGGGACTGTGTCGTTTTCAATCCTGGCCTAATACCAAAACGCCGCCTGGAATGCAGCCACTTCATGGCTTCGTCAAAAGTCATTCTATGTCTGGCAGCAAAGATAATTGAGGATCCGCGCTAGGAACGATCGCAACTGGGTGCGGTGCACAATATGGTCGAGTAACCCATGCTTTTCTAGGAATTCGGCAGTTTGAAAGCCCTCCGGTAGATTTTGGTGGGTTGTCTCCTGGATGACACGGGGCCCAGCGAAGCCTATCATACTTCGCGGTTCCGCAAGAATGATATCCCCTAGGGAAGCAAAACTTGCCATGACACCTGCATAGGTAGGATTGCTAAGTACCACAATATAGGGAAGCCCTGCTCTAGCGTGTAATGCTAAGGCACCGCTGGTCTTCGCCATTTGCATAAGGCTAAATATGCTCTCGTATATACGGGCTCCTCCTGAAGCGCAAACAGCAACGACAGGTCTTTTTTTATAGGTACTCCATTCAACAAGTCGAGCGATTTTCTCTCCAACTACTGAACCCATAGTAGCTGCAAGGAAATGAAAATCCATTACTGCAAGACCAATCGGATATCGAGTAATGGAAGCCTCGCCAGTAATAACCGCATCGACTAGACCAGTCTTTTCACGATAGGTTTGCAACCTTTCCTTATAGGTAGTTACCCCACGGAATTTTAGGGGGTCAGCAGCAACCATTCTGGCATCGTGCTCTTTGAATGATCCTGGGTCAACGAGGTGCATGATCCGTTCCCAAGCGCCTAGCGTAAAATGATAATCACACCTTGTGCAGACAAAAAAATTCTCCGCTAAAGCTAGGTTGTAAATAATGTCTTTGCAAGAAGGACACTTGGTCCACAGTCCTTCTGGAATTTCCTGATGCTTGTTTCCGTGAGCATTAAAGACTGGCTTTTTGAGGATAGGCATGTGTTCACAGGAGAGGATAGCCCATCGTAGTGTAAGACCTGCTTAAGCCAAAAGCCCTTTCGGAGCACTCTGGATGTAAGACTGGTGAGCAAACAACATTATATCTAGGGGATGTACCGTAGCCAGGAAGTAGTGCTACCGCTTGGTTAGCCTGAGAGCCCAAAGACCGAGATGGGTCTTACCCATCCCCGATGAGTTAGAGAAAACAATACGCCAATGCGCGTAGCAAGGAAGACAATCCAAGTGCAACTACCTCTCGGAGAGTCAACAAATCTGACATACTGTATCATGCTTGCGGAAGATTACAGGAGAGAAATTGCAGCGAGTTTACATAACCTCTCCCGGGCGCGAAGATATCTCCAACACAGGTAGAAAGTGAAGCAAAATGCTAGAATAGCAAGAATTCCAACAGGTATAGTGCCAGAAACTGCATTGGGTCCTACCCACGGTAAATTGCCAGGAGACTCCATCTGAAATTTTACGAAAAAATTTCCTGTCTGAATGACAAAGATCCATCCGACGTGTAATCCAATCGGTAAAGCTAAAGAGCAAGTCTGTTCTGTTACCCAGCAGAGCAGAAGACCAACGACTGTTAAGCTCACCAGAGCAAAAAGAAGGGTCGAGCAGGGTAGCGTAGAGTTGAACAGGCACTGTAGTTCTCTCCACCCACTCCAAATATCCACTGGATGTGTAGAGCCGGAAGAATGTATAAGGTGGAGAATGGCAAACACCCAGGAGGTCCATAGGGCAGAGGTATAGGCGCTTATTGCCTGTCGACTCAGTCTGTATAGTAAGCCACGGAAGAGGGTTTCTTCGAAAATTGAGACCCCGATGGCCCGTGCCGCTACCCTAAGAAAGGGGAGTAGCTCTATACCTCCTTCGGTTCTACATACATTAAGATGAATATAGACTACCATAAGAAGCACCATCGGTACGGCTGCAAAGAGAAAACCATAGCCGAAGTCAAACCATCCATACCGATTTTTTCGTAGGCGTAGCCGCCTAAAATCCAGAGTTTTGAGTGAGACTAGCAAGGCTCCCACTATGCCTCCCAACAGTATGCGCCTCCATATACGGTGGAAAGGTAGTGCCCCAAGACAGGGAAGATCTTCACCAAGTCTCTGTAGCAACCAATACACAGGTGGCGCGAGCCACATAGACACTACTATCCCAACCGTCAGAGTCAGGCAGCCCTTCATTGCAGGGCATATCATCGAGCAAAAGAAACCACGGTGGAGAGTGTATATACAGCCAAAAATTAGAACCGGCCAACGCTATAATAGCTAAAGCCGGACTGACGTACCTCTGAGGGATTAAGGAGATTTCTCCCGTCAAAAATAAACCAGGCTTGCATCCGGGCCTTCAGTTCCCCGAGCTTGACAGAGGCGAATTCTTTCCATTCAGTCGCAATCACCAGCGCTTCCACTCCCTGTGCCGCATCAAGAGGCGAAGGGGCAAAACGGGCCGCTGGTACTACGCCCAGTCTTTTGGATTTTTCCATCCCCTTGGGATCATACACTTGTACTATGGCCCCCTCCGAAATTAGGAGATTTATTAAATCAACGGCGACTGAATTACGGATGTCGTCTGTATCTGGCTTAAAAGTAAGCCCCCAAACAGCAATTTTTTTTCCTTCAAGTATCTGAAGCGCTCCTCGAATTTTACTTACAAAGTATTCTAGCTGAGTGTCATTAATCCTTTGGACCTCTTTAAGAAGTTCAAAGGGTTTTCCCAACTGCTGCTGGCATATGGTAATAAATGCTGCAACATCCTTGGGGAAGCAAGAGCCACCGTAGCCAATTCCAGCGTCCAAAAAACCTCGCCCAATACGTTTATCTAGACCAATCCCGTCCGCAACTTTCTCAACATCTGCTTTGTTCGCCTCACAAATCCGTGCTACCATGTTGATGTAAGAGATTTTGAGGGCAAGGAAAGAGTTGGCTGCATGTTTGATTATTTCCGCACTGTTCACGTCTGTGACGAGAAGTGGGGCGGGGAAGGGTTTGTAGATTTTTTTCATGAGTGCGATTGCACGATGACTGGAACTACCAATTACGATACGGTCAGGATGCAGTAGGTCCTTGATTGCGCGTCCTTCTCTCAGAAATTCCGGATTGCTGACGATGTCGAACGGTGAGCCAATTGCACTATAGCGGTGGATGATTTCTGTGACTTTTTCACCTGTCTTGACCGGGACAGTGCTCTTGTCCACAATGACTCGGTATGCCTTGAGGGCCACGGCAATTTCGCAAGCTACCCGCTCGATATAGGAAAGATCTACATTTCCGTCCGTTTGGATAGGGGTAGGCACGGTAAGAAATATTACTTCCGATGCATCGACTCCCAACTTGACACTGCTACTAAAGAAGAGTCTGCCGGCAGCCACGTTTCTGCGAACTAGCTCCTCTAACTGTGGTTCGTAAATAGGGACTCTGCCTGCCAAGAGCATGTCTACCTTATGTTGATCATTATCTACACAAATGATGTGGTGACCTACTTCTGCAAAACAAGCACCTGTCACCAATCCAACGTATCCGGAGCCAATAATACATAACTTCATAACGGTCCAAAGCCGAAGCTATGCTAGGTTACGTAGGCACTTACGGCCGAACAAGAATTACCTGGCTTTATACCAGAAGAATTGATCGAATCTACACCCAGGAACAGTGGTGGGTGTGTATCCTCCCTTCACACTGCCATAATATTTATTTTTATATCTGGATTGCTTCGGTTCATCCTAGAAGCTCCGAACCGGCTCGAGCTGTCCCCGGAAGGGATCCCACCCTATAGGAATTACCACCTGGGGTGCAGCCTTTAGTGTCATTATTAGTGTAATCCTAGTTTGTGGCTTTTGACCCTGGTTTTTTCGTATATCCATGCCAAGGGAGGCAATCCAAGAAGATAAATCCCGATGGATGAAATAGCGCTGGCGCGAAAGAAGTCTTCGGTTAATATCACACTGCCCCTGACTGCTTATCGCCCAGTTGTCGTTCAAACGAAGGTAGACATCGAAGGCTATCTGACTCATATTGCTGGAAGGTGGCTTGTAGATCCCAGACAAATGTCGTGTTGGACGACTATTTAAGTAGTGGTAGCCGACTGCGCATTGAAAGTTTTGAGCTGGCATCAGGCTAAAATTCAAGTCGAACTGCGTAAATCCTTTTCGATCCAGAGGAGCCCGGACGTCGCAGCCTATAGTGAACCAACGGGATGGATAATACGCAAAGAGATTACTGAGGTTCCCCAACCTTGCCTGGAAGTAGGGGTTGCGTAAATTATAGTCAAAGCAGGTATCTACGGTAAGCCATCGGTAATTTCTACTATTGCGACGGGTGATGAAGTTGTTGCGGACTCCTGTTCGGAAAATGTTCCAGGAATCAATAGCGTCGATGGCCTGAAAATCTGGGAAATTGATGGGGATCTGCTGAGTTGTTTGTTGGACGGTATCAAATTGATAAGTTAGGCTCGGCCTCTTTCTGAAGTTTTGGACTACTGAATAGTTTACATAAGGTTGCATGATATGCATTAAATCGTCTAAGCCCAGAAGTTGAGACTGTAGTCGATATACACGGGAAATCTTAAAGGATGATTCAAGGCCGTAATTGACTCCTGGATGAAAGGAATTCCTCCTGCTTGAGCTTACCAGTCCGCGAAAATTATCCTCTTTTTCCCAGAATGTGCTCTTCCGAACGGCAGTATTGTCCCTTTGAGCGTTTGGAGTTATAGTTCCTTTCCTCCTGAAAATCCCTCTTTCGTCAGTGAGAGTTGCACGTATCTGTTGGCTATCCGTCTCCATGCTAGGCAGTCGGTAAAAAAAGTCACTTAATCGCCTATATAGTGTGGCATGAAGGCCTACATACGGTACAAGAGTAATCCATCCGAAGTAGGTTTTTGGCATTGCAATCTTGGCAAAACTTCCAAGGCGGAAAACTGAGTAACCTTCTGGTTTAGCAACAAGGTGAGAATTCCCCTTTTTCAAGAGTTTCTCGCTGCCAGCCCTAGACTGTAATTTTTGCCAAAAGGACCGCTCTAGTCGCCCCAGTGTCCATGTACCCTCCAGATAAAAGGGACCCCCAAAAATGGGATGTTGTTTAACATCCCAGGCCAATTCTGGAAGGCGCCTAACTGTGCTTTGGAAATGATTGATTTGGAAGCGATTGAGGAGGTTTATAGTGTAATTTTGGCCACACCTGGTTAGCGAGATATTGTTGTCTGGCCTTGGATTTGTTTGCGACTCTGCGGGATAAAAATCCTGCATTACATCACAATCACTTAGGGCGTTTAGGTCGCAGCTAGCATAAGCGTTTTCCGAGAAAAAAATATGCTGACTATAGGAGAGTCGATAGCGATTGCTCTTAGCAAGAGCTGGAGTTCTCTTTCTGGCAATGGGTTTACCATGGGTCCAATAGGAGACAAAATGCCAACGGCCGTACTCACTCTCAATAGCCCGTAGGGTGGTGTCGAAGCCAAAAGCCATCCCATGAAGTGCACGATAATCTACACGTATTGTTCCAAGTCGGCTACTGTTGCCTAATCCCTCGTAGGAAAACGAATACGTGGCTAAAGCAAAAGCGCCATAACTACTATCATAGCCAGGGCGAACCTTGAATCCAGTGTCGTCTGGACCGATAGAAAGGTAAGGAATCCAGAAGATTGGCATCCTTCCTACATAGAAAGTCGGACAAAAGAACATCATTCTGGCATTTTTATTTTTGTAGATGTGCACAGCCTTTGCCTCAGCATGGTAGCCAGGTTCTAATTGGTCATCCGTAGTAAAAAAGGCGTGCTTGGCACAGAGCATGTGGGGAAGCATGCAGGCGCTGCGCGCATGCAAGAGCACTGGATAATGTGCTGTGGAAAATTCTGAGATGTGCACATGCTTGCTTCGCGCATTGTAAAGTACACGCTGTCCGATGGTTAAGCTACCTGGCGAGTAAATGCGAACGTTTCCCGAGAGGAGGATATCCTGCGTGTCCAGCTTGTACTCGGCATGGTCACAGTAGACACAGATGCCTTTGTGATGGATCTGTACATGGCCTTCGGCTGTGACAATACCTTCTTCAAAATTGACAGCCTTCTCAGCTATAATTTCCACCGACGGCGGTGACGCATCCAGGCTATTCAGCTGAATGATATAGGCGAGAAGAGATAGGATAGAAATGGCGATAACCGTCACAATCCCTGATGCTTCCTTGTTCTAGCTTATGAATGCTAAGAGGCTTTGATGGCACGAAATGTAGAGAGCATTGTCCCTCACGAAGGAAATAATGGTGCGCTAGAACCTTGAATATCCAAATGGAAAAAATTCGATTTCCAGATCTACGCACTCTCGATGATGTCTCGCTTCCCTGATGTTGAGAACGCCAACCCGGTTCATTTCTGATTTTTTTCCAGCGGCAGTCATTGGTCGTAGGAAGAACCCTAGAACATCGAAATCTCCCCTGCTTATAGGGGATGATTGAGTTGCCTGTGATATTTTCTACAACATTTGATTAACTCCTTGATTTGCCCCTCACAGAATTTATGCGCGCGGGGGAGAGAAGCCCCTTCCCTAGGTTTGTTCCAGGCACTTTTGAGGCCTTTAAGAGTTAAGAGCTAAGGAATAAAGGTCTCTAGAACGTTTCTAGAACGTGAAGCACCAGCAAGATACAAGCACCTCTGGGCCGTGTGTGGTACCGTAAACACAGACCGCTCTTTTTTTTGCTTCAGGCCACCGCTCTAACAAACCTGGCACAACAAACCCAGCGTAAGCTACTTTCATAGCAGCAGCCTTTCCAAGTTTTCCCCGTAACTCTTGCCCTGCCGAACAAGTATGACACACCATCCCAACAAACCGGTGGCGCTTTTCATATCAACGAAGGTTTTTTGCAAAAGAGGCTCTTGGGCTCACCATAGGGGCTTGGCTAGGGGCATCTAAAGCTTATTTCATCAGACTGGGCACAAACCCCCTTAAAGCACAAACGGATGGAGTGAACAACCAGTCTGCACATCAGCCTGAGCCACTGCATCTTTTAACAGGATTAACCCCCACAAGAAATATTGTTCCGAAAATATTTCGTCGAGCTAGATGTCTTCTCACTGAGGCAACTAGTAGTAAAATGCATAACAGTTCGCACATCCTGGCCATACCTCACGATGGAAAGCGATGGGAAGCTGCTGTGCATCTTCTTCCAAGGCCTTTCCCTGAAGAGGGCAGAACGTGTGCAGCTGCCGTCTTCAGCGTGATCCCAGTTGGGGGCCCATCCCATAGAGAGTGCGCGTTACTCTTTTATTGAGTGGTTCCTCAACACAAGCATTGCCAATACAACTTGCTTTGCCAAACGATACAATCATTTAGTTCCCCCACAATAGCTTCACAGCAAGTGTACCATTTTTGAGTTGTCCGGCTAAACAATTCCTGCATGATCACGCAGTCTTACCTTTCTGCAAACTGGGGGTTCCGTGCCGGCTATGGGGCGGACTTTCTGCTAGAAAGATTCCTCTTTCTTTAGCTCCTCCGATACAATCATAGCGCCGACATCCAGAAATTGCTTGGAGCGCCTGTTCTGATCTAAATAGAACCGGAAAGGTGGTTGCATGTGATACTTTATCAGCAGAGCAACGTCTTTCTAGAATCCTCCATCAACCGTTCTGGTCTCTATAAGAAAGAAAGAATTTGCAGAGGATTCCGCTTTTTCAGACTCTCATCCATCTCAAGTTTCCTAGTTCCTTCACTAGGAGTGGCGCCAAGCATCACTGTCAAGAACAGTACTCACCACAAAAAACGACTAATTAAGGACGCAGGATGCTATGGGGTTTTTTCAGAAATTCTCTCCTATACAATAGGGACCTATCAACGGCTGTTCTACTTGGTTTTTTGAGAGTCCGACCACTGACGGAGTTGTTTTTCCGCATCATACTCTACTACTTTTAGCCTCCATGAAGAGCATTGATCCTCCACTAATAGACACACAAAGTTCACTCGACTACCGCAAAATTGCTATTAAGCGAGTGGGCATCAAGAATCTTCGCTACCCAATTCAGATCCGAGATAAACAACACCATGCTCTTCAAAGTACCATTGCTACAGTGCTTCTTGCGGTTGACCTACCTGCACATCATAAGGGTACCCACATGAGCCGCTTTATTGAAGCACTACGTTCACACGGCTCTATCCTCCACGTGGAGAACGTCTATGATATTCCCATCCTTCTCCGGAGAAAGCTTCGATCTTTTAGTGCTCATATGGAGCTTGAGTTTCCCTTTTTCTTGGAGAAGAAGGCACCTGTCACTCACTCCAGCGGTATAATCGACTATACAGTACGACTCAGTGTTGCTCTGGTTGGGGAAGAACGCGACTTCACGTTAACCGTTATCGTTCCTATCACAACCCTCTGCCCTTGCTCTAAAGCGATCAGCACGCATGGAGCACATAGCCAGAGGGGACGGGTCACCTGCTCTGCACGGTTTGAACGGCCAGTGTGGATTGAGGACTTAATTCGGATGGTAGAGAAAAGTGCAAGCTGCGAGCTTTATAGCCTGCTGAAGAGACCAGACGAAAAGGCCGTTACTGAGCGCGCCTATACACATCCTGTCTTTGTAGAAGACCTGGTCCGGAATATTGCCGTGCTAGCAGAGGAAAATCCAAAAATTATCTGGTATCGAGTAGAAGCTGAAAATTTTGAATCGATTCATAATCACAACGCGTACGCCCTCGTAGAGGGAGGCAGTAGGTGAGCACTCTGAGAATTGCCAACATGCTTCTACAGAAGAAATGAAGGAGATGGACTCAACTCTCGTTGCTTGTAGCTTTCTTCTCCTCAATGTACCTGATGACATCGCCGACAGTCTGTAGTCGCTCTGCATCTTCATCAGGAACGTCAACGGAGAATTCTTCTTCAAAAGCCATTACAAGCTCTACAGTATCGAGGGAATCAGCCCCCAGATCTTCGATAAAGGAAGCGGAGGGAGTTATCTGCTCTGGATTAACTCCAAGTTGTTCGACAATAATATCTTTCACTTTCTCTTCGATGGGTATATCGGTCATAGGGCGCGGATAATTAGATTGAGATGGGCAGCATATGGTAAGGGGATGGATACATGCCTGGTGTCTACTTCAACAGTAAGCCTTGTTTCTGCCTTGCAAGGCAGAGCTCCTATTTTCTTTACAGGCACAGAAGTAATTCCTCTATCTTGGCTCTCTTTCTCAGAAGAGTGGTTGTATAATTGCATCGCGTGAGTAAACATCTTGTTACTGGTTCCTATAGGATTTGAGGTTACAAGATTGAAGGTGTAGAGCGACATCCCTTCTGTGTAATCTAATTTAGAGTGGGCACGGGAGAGCTCTAATTGAGAGAGTGGTTCCATAGGTCATTCAGCAGGATAGCCATGCTGCCCTTCTAGAAGCTAAAAGTCCATTTCGATTGTTTGATATTTTGTTACACGCGGGATGAGCATCTTCCTTTTGCGGTAAGCAGTAAAGGGCCAGCAGAGATCTCCTAGGTTCTCTCAAGGGGAAAGTGAAAGTGCATGGGTTTAAATTAGTAAGTAGCTGGGCATTCTGCCATGATATCTGCTGTGTCGAAAGAATTGTTGATAATGGTCGAGGCCCTTGAGAACGTCCTGGTAGCTCTCCTTCTCCTTTCAGCGGAGGATGATGATGCACCCTGTGGATTGGTCTCTGGCCTTCGGCTCGCCAACCTATACGGGCTATATATCTTAAGAAAGTGGTCTCTCCAAAACCAACGATCCTAGTTGTTGACGATGAGAAGAATACTAGGGAAGGGTTACGGGCATCTCTGAGTGATGCGTTTAAAGTCTTTGTTGCAGGTGATATGGATGGGGCCTTTGCCGTATTGCACGAAGACTCAGTGGACGTGCTTATCACAGATTTAAGGTTGGGAATAGGCAATGGCATGCGCCTTGTGGACGCCGCGTTGAAGCTACACCGTCCTCCCCTTTGTATCATGGTAACTGCCTATGGCACGGTGGACGTGGCTGTAGAAGCTATAAAGCGCGGTGCTTATGACTTTGTTACCAAGCCGGTAAACCTAAAAAGGCTAGAGCTACTCATCAAGCGTGGCTTGCAAGAGAGAGGGGCTAATAAGCAAAGAGGGCAAGATGTAAAGCAACAAATGCAGCAAATAGGGCATAAATCTAGGTCGGTAGCAGGTATCATCGGCACCTCTTCAGTGATTGCTGAAGTTATACAGACTATCAAGCAGGTTGCTTCCTCGAGAGCTACAGTCCTTATCTTAGGGGAAAGTGGCACTGGTAAGGAGTTAGCAGCTAGAGCTATTCACCAACTAAGTCCTCGCTCTGCTGCATCATTTGTGGCCGTGCACTGTGCTGCCCTTTCTCCTCAACTGTTAGAGAGCGAGCTTTTTGGTCATGAGAGGGGAGCTTTTACTGGAGCTATAGAAAGGCGTATTGGACGTTTCGAACAAGCAAGTGGTGGAACTTTGTTCCTTGATGAAATTGGTGAAATTGACCTCAATACGCAGGTGAAAATTCTGCGTGTCCTGGGAGAACATACTTTTGAACGTGTGGGCAGCAATTACACCCTTAAAACCAATGTGAGACTCATTGCCGCCACAAACAAAAATCTTCCGAAACTTGTAAGTGAGGGAAAATTTCGGGATGACCTCTTTTTCCGTTTGAATGTGGTGCAGATCACTATGCCAGCCTTGAGAATGCGTCGGGAAGACATTCCTATACTGGCTCAGGCTTTTCTTGAGGAGTCCTGCCGGGAAAATGGAAAACCCCTCAAAGAGATAGATACTGAGGCAATGGCCTGTTTGCTAGAATATCACTGGCCTGGCAATGTAAGAGAGCTTCGCACAGTCATTGAACATGGCGTGGTGATGAGTAACAAGCCACGCATTCTTTCTAGAGATTTTCCCGTTTCAATACACTCCGGGCTGGCCCTCATATCCACTCATTTGCCTAATTCCTACTTGCTACCCCCTCCAGAATCTCTAACTCTTAGAGAGACTCAACACAATCTCATCCTCCAAACTCTGGAAACATGCAGAGGAAACCGCAGTGAAGCTGCCCGCAAGCTGGGCATCAGTCGCCGCACTTTATACCGACGTCTACGCCGATTGGAGGTCTGAAGAGACTAGACCACACATTCGTTTTTCATTTTCATCCTTCTCATCTTCTTGTTCTTGCAATATTCCTTTTTTTGCGCGTGGGAAGGGGCATGGGCTCTGTTGCTGGGTTGTTCTGTGGCTATTTCTAATTTCTATGATGGGGCGAGGCTCTCTCTGTATAATTTCCATGAGGAAGACACGACAGCCGGAGGCGATCTGCGGTACCTGGGGCCATTGCTTGAGGTTCCAGCTACTAGAAAATAGAAAAAATTTAGAATGAAAAATTAATGACTACCCATAGCCACATACGGGCAACGGGAAGAGTACTCTCCCAGATTAACAGTCCACGAGACATTAAAGGACTTTCAGAAAAACAACTTCTAATTTTAGCCGAAGAAGTTCGTCAGGAACTTATTCGGATACTTTCTCGGACGGGTGGGCATCTTGGTCCAAACCTCGGTATAGTGGAACTCACCATTGCGCTACATCGGGTTTTCAACACGCCAAGAGACAAGTTGGTTTTTGATGTCAGCCACCAGGGCTATGTCCACAAGATGTTCACTGGAAGGAGAGAACGTCTTGCTACGCTTCGGCAGTTTGGAGGGCTCAATGGATTCCTTCTCCGTACTGAAAGCGAACACGATGCCTATGGGGCCGGCCACGCCGGTACGGCGCTTTCTGCAGGGTTAGGCATGGCCGCTGCCCGCGATATGGCAGGAGGAGGAGAGCATGTTGTTGTTGTGGCCGGAGACGCTGCATTCACCTGCGGTACTAGCTTTGAAGCCTTAAACAACGTAGTTGCAACTACCTCACGCTTGATCATTGTTCTCAATGATAATGAATGGTCAATTGCCAGAAATGTGGGCGCAGTCGCTAGGTATCTCAACCGCATCGTTACCAATTCTGCCTACACTCACCTTCAAGAAAAAACTGGACAATTTGTGGAGTGGCTTGCTGGGAAACAAGCCCGTGAGCTGGTTCACAGAGCTGAGGTTGGATTGAAGAGTTTCTTATCCCCTAGCGTGCTCTTTGAAGATTTGGGCGTCCGTTATTTTGGACCAGTAGATGGACATGACACTCCCCTTCTCATTAAAACGTTTGAATTTCTTAGGTCACAAAATGAACCTGTTATCCTCCATATTCTCACTAAGAAGGGCAAGGGCTACGGGCCTGCTCTAGAAAGGCCAGACAAATTTCATGGCTTAGGGAGTTTTCATCTAGATACTGGGGAGACACTTCCCTCCCCTACCCCAACTTACTCGGAGCTCCTTGGAGAGAGCCTGGCAAATTTTGCCGAGAAAAACGACAAAATTGTGGCTATTACTGCAGCAATGCCTGCTGGAAGCGGGCTCACTCGCTTTGCCTGTCAGCACCCTACGCGCTTCTTTGATGTAGGTATCGCTGAAGAGCATGCTGCACTGTTTGCTTGTGGACTTGCCACTCAAGGCATGAAGCCATTCCTTGCCATCTATTCTACCTTCATGCAACGGGCTTTTGACATGATTGTTCATGACATAGCACTACAAAATCTTAATGTCTGCCTGTGTATGGATCGTGCTGGACTTTCCGGTGAGGATGGACCAACACACCACGGTCTTTTTGATATTGGCTACATTCGGCACATTCCAGGCATGGTCCATATGCAGCCAAAAGATGAAGTTGAATTTCGAGATATGCTGTGGACCATGACTCACTATCAGGGTGGCCCAATTGCCATCCGTTATCCTCGCGGTGTCGGCACCGGAGTACGCTTGGAAGGTCCCCCTCGACTTTTGGAAATCGGCAAATCGGAGGTCCTTCGTCATGGAACGCAAGGAACGCAAGTTGCTCTGTTTGGACTCGGCAATATGTGTGAATTGGCCATGGAAACTGCTGAATTGCTCAAGAAAGAAGGGATCAGTGCAGCCGTAATTAACGCCCGCTGGATTAAGCCATTAGATGGTCCCACACTCCAATCTTTTGCCCGCTGTTGCTCTGTCATTTGTACACTGGAAGACCACGTTCTTCATAACGGATTTGGCAGTGCTGTACTCGAACACCTTAGTGATGCTTGCATTACAATTCCCGTGGTACGCGTTGGATGGCCAGACAGCTTCATCGAACATGGGGCCGTTTCTACTTTACGCCAGAAGTACGGAATTACCCCCACAGTTGCAGCTGGTCGAATTTTAACAACTCTCTCCTCTCATTCCTCTAAATCTGCTGCCACTACCTAGAAAAGCTACAGGGAGACCTTTTTTATCACTATGCCTGGTACCCTCCGTATGGAGAAGATAGTTAGCCTTTGTAGACGTAGGGGATTTATCTTTCCATCCTCTGAAATCTACGGAGGTCTCAACGGTTTTTGGGATTATGGGCCATTGGGAGTCGAACTGAAACGTAATCTTAAAAACTTCTGGTGGCAGCGTGTCGTTCATGAGCAGGAGGATGTTGTAGGGCTGGATGGTTCTATCATCATGCATCCAGCCGTTTGGAGAGCCAGTGGCCACGAAAAATCCTTCATCGAGGCCATGGTAGACTGTCGATGCTGCAAGATCCGATACCGTGCGGACCAGCTTCCAAAAAAGAATGATGCTGCTCCCCGTTGCCCACATTGTGGGAGTTACGATCTGACTGCCCCGCGTTCCTTTCATCTCATGTTCAAGAGCTTCACAGGTCCTATAGAAAGCGAGGAGAACCTTGTCTATCTGCGTCCTGAAACCGCGCAGGCTATTTTTGTTCAGTTTAAAAATATCCTAGATGTCTCCCGTCAGAAAATCCCCTTTGGAATCGCTCAAGTTGGGAAGGCATTTCGCAACGAAATTAATCCTCGCAACTTCATCTTTCGCTCTCGCGAGTTTGAGCAAATGGAACTGGAGTACTTTTGTAAAGAGGAGGATGGTCTTTTTTTTCTAGAAAGATGGCTGCAGGAAAGGCTGCGCTTCTATGCCGATATTGGCATCCCCAGTGCCAAGATCCACGTGCGAGAAATTCCTGGAGAAGAACGTGCTTTTTACTCCAAAAAAACTTACGATCTCGAGTATGGGTTTCCTTTTGGAAGCCAGGAATTGGAGGGTATTGCTTATCGTACCAACCACGACCTTGTCCGGCATGCTCACTCTAGCGGAAAGTCTATGGGATGTTTGGAAGAAGGGACTGGACAACACTTTATCCCTCACGTGGTAGAACCCAGCGCTGGCGTGGACCGTACAGTTCTTGCTCTTCTTTGTGAAGCATTTGACGAAGAAATGATAACGGATGGCCTTGGAAAATCCGAAGTCCGTACCGTTCTCCATTTTCATCCACGGATGGCCCCTATTAAATGTGGGGTCTTTCCTCTCCTTAAAAATAAACCTGCACTAGTAGCAAAGGCTAAAGAAATTGCTTGCTCTCTTCGTGGGCGTCTAAATATCGCCTACGACGAGGCTGGCGCTATCGGCCGTCGTTATAGGCGGCAGGATGAGATAGGCACACCCTATGGTGTTACTGTTGACTTTGATACCGTCAGTGAAAGAAATCCTGCCCTGCGTAATACAGTCACCTTGCGTTATCGTGACTCCATGAGACAGGAGCGCATTTCCATTTCTGAGCTAAAGTCTTTCCTCCTTCGAGGAATAGAAGAGTAGGAGGAAGATTGATATTCCAGGCATGGGAAGGATCATTCTCCCGCTAGGGGTAGTTTTAGATGGATGGGGACCATATTCCTTTGCGGCCATCCGCCTTTTAAGAAACCATCTACTGTCTTATCCAGAGGCTGGACACCATCCAATAAGAAGAATTCCCTGATCTAGGAGATCCTATAGGCATGAGGCATCTAAAAAAGCCTAAGAAGCATGCCATCTAGAAGTGGAGATCGGAGGGTTTTATAGCTCCTGAAATCTAACACACCACACTGATAGCCAGTGAATAGCAATGTCTCTCCTGTAGTTCCACTTCCATAATCCGTGGAGAAGTCATAGCTCTCAATAGAGAAATGGGAAACACAAGCCATACTAGATTATCCACGTGCAAAAATGTGTGTCTCTCAGTGTGCCTGCCCTCTAAGTGTTACTAGGTCTTCTCTGTCTTATGGGTCTCATGGATTTTCGAATGAGGGCTGGTAATCAATATGGCAATGTGTAAGGGTCGAAACCTCCTCATGGGCGCAAAAATTACTTGGCGTCACTTGGCAAAGTTCTTCCCATACTCTTTTGTATGGCTTTGGCAATGCTTAACGCCCAACCATCTTCGCAATGGCACGATTCCTTAGAATGCGAGCCAGGCTCGCCAGTTAGAGCTAGTAAGGCAAACTTCGGAATCGGCTATGCAGGCTAAGCTCTGGTAGATTTACGGGAATCTCCGGAGATAACAACCTTTCCAACACTAGAACACCGGATTCAAATTCAGAAGAGGTAGGGGCTGTTCTGAATTCTTAGGTTTTTGGTAGAGAATTCGACTGGATTTTCTCGGTCGGGGGGCTATCCACCAAAACCCTCCTGCAGCCATATAACGACCGCAGCAGAGCCCTTTCTTTTTTATGGAAAGCTCGAACGACTTTCTTCGCGAAAGTCTGAGTCCCTCCTCTCGTTTCCTGGTAAGGACGGAGGAAAACTCTCCAAGTCTTTGCAACAACTACGCTCCAGTGATCCGGAGATAATGGACTCTCTAGCCTTGAAGTACACAGTTTGGCTGATGGCATGAGCTACTTGCAAATGGAGACAGAGGATAAGGGCTGTCCTTATGTTGACTCTTCTTGCCTCTTGCCCTATAAGCGGAGGAGTGAGAAACCACTCGTCTCCAATTAGCTTGACTGGCTCTGTCCTAGTAGCTACTCCGGCTTTGAAAGATCCCTATTTTCGCAGAACAATCCTCTTTCTCCCTTATCATAATCCAGAAGAGGGAGCGCTGGGTTTTGTCTTAAACCGTCCCCTGCACAAAACCATCGGTGAAGTGTTTCCTACACCTTCGACTTTTTCTCCAGTTCCCCTTTTCTATGGGGGTCCCGTTGCTCCAGAAGAGGTAAGCATTGCAAGCCTACGATGGGTGGAGCGTCCACGAGGAGTAAAGTTTCAGTCCTTTACAAATTTTTCAGAATCCCTAGACGTGTCACCCGGGTGGACTCGAGGATTGCGCGCCTTTGCTGGGTATTCTGGGTGGAACCGTGGCCAGTTAGAAGAGGAGATTGCCGCAAATGCGTGGTTTCTCATTCAGCCCAATCGTGACCTAATTAATATGCCCCATCCCAATTCTGCTTGGAAAGAAACCATCTGCCAGATGAACCCTATCTTCAAACTCCTTACAGAGGTGCCTGATGATCCTTCCCTAAATTAGGCTTTATACATGTGCAACCCCTCCTTAGAGTGGAGGATTTCTACTGCTTTCCCCCTTACAGGGGGGGACCCCTTCGGTGGTTTTTGCTTGTTCGGTGGGGCTGTCTTGGCGCGGCCCGCCCCTTGTGTGTTGCCTTAACGCTTTTACGTGCTGGTTCATCTATAGGCGGAAGCATATAGTAGGCTCTTCCATCCTTTAGTCTTCTTATCCCACTTAATAATCTAGCGTAGGGGCGCATGAGGGGTTGTTCACCTAAGTTCCCATGAAAACAATTTTTAGCGGTACTACATGGAGTGTTTGTTATTTGCTAGTAGTTGCAAGTCTTTCCGTTTATGGAATACACCGGCTTGTTATTTGCTACCTCTTTCTCCGTTATAAAGACCAGAGGGTTCAACCGTTAAGGCAATGGGAACACCTTCCGCTAGTGACAGTCCAGTTGCCTATCTTTAACGAATATTACGTAGGAAAAAGGCTCCTGGGTGCCGTCAGTAAAATTGACTATCCCAGGGAAAAACTCCAGATCCAGATACTGGATGATTCCAATGATGAAACTCGCATCGTTTTAGAACGTGAGTCTAAAACACTTCGTAAAGCTGGATTTGATGTAGCATACATTTACAGGAAGGACCGTATTGGTTTTAAGGCTGGGGCACTTGCTGCTGGTCTTGAAGCAGCCAAGGGGGAGTTCATCTTTATTCTCGACGCAGATTTTGTCCCACCGCCCTGCGTCTTACTTGAGACCATTCACTACTTTACTAACCCTAAGATCGGTATGGTTCAGATGCGGTGGGGGCATCTTAATCGGCATTATTCCTTTCTGACACGGATCCAGGCCATCCTTTTGGATGGACATTTTCTCCTAGAACAGACCGCTCGCTGCAGGAGTGGTAGGTTCTTCAACTTTAACGGCACGGCCGGAATCTGGAGAAAGTCTTGTATTGAAACCTCTGGGGGATGGCATTACGACACCCTCACGGAGGATTTGGATCTTAGTTACCGTGCGCAAATGGGCGGGTGGAAATTCTTGTTTCTTCCTGATATTGTGGTCCCCGCTGAATTGCCAGTCGACATGAATGGGTTTCAATCTCAACAGCATCGATGGACTAAAGGATCCGTTCAGACCTGTAAAAAGCTTCTTCCGCGACTTTGGAAATCTGATATTCCACTGCCTATCAAACTAGAGAGTACTGTCCACCTGGTTTCAAACTTCAGTTATCTTTTGCTGCTTCTTCTCTGTTTATTAATCCTTCCTAATTCCTTTGCCGCAACACATAGTGCCATCTATGTGCTCCTGGTAGACATACCGATTTTTGTTACTACTTCAATCTCCATCCTCTTTTTTTACATCGTTTCTCAGCGATACGTTAATCCAAATGGGTGGTTGAAGGAGGTTTGGCTATTTCCGATGCTGCTTGCACTGGCGGCTGGCATGTCGATCAACAACGCCCGAGGAGTCGTTGAGGCGATTTTCAACCATCAGTCTGAGTTCAAGCGTACTCCAAAATGTGGAATTAAGAGTGGATTTAATTCGAGGCGTCTGAAAACTCGCCCTCGCTATTGGCCATTGTGCTCAGCCTTGCCTATTGCTGAGGTTCTCTTCGCCATCTACTTCGGATTCTGTGTAGGTATGGCTATTTTAAATGGGCAGTGGTTTTCTATACCATTTCTATTGGTGTTCCTTATCGGGTTCAGCTACGTGGCGTTTCTGTCTATCACATTCTGGTTACAACGTTGGTCAATCCTTTCCAACTCTCAGGACCGACAGAAGGAGGTAATAGCTTGAGATCGCCATAAATGCTGGGATTATACGGTTGGCATAGGGCAAAGAGGGCGCCATTCGTCAGGCCTAGGCCGTAGCCTTGCAGTAAGATAATCTCTGGAAAAGACGTGCTTTCTCTTATCGACTAGAACTTCATCAATTCCGCCTCTTTGGTTTCTACCTGCCTATCTATCTGTCCAATGAAATAATCGGTTAGCTTCTGGATTTTTTCCCCAGTAGAATGGAGCTCGTCTTCTGTTAGAAGACCTGTCTTCTCCAATTTTTTAGCAGAATCCAAGGCTCCCCGGCGCAAAGCCCTTATGCGTACACGAGATTCTTCAGCAATATGCTTAACCATACGTGCCAGTTCTCTACGGCGTTGCTCGGAGAGCTCCGGAATGAAGATGCGAATTGATCTCCCTTCCACTATAGGCGGAAGACCAAGGCGAGATTCGTGAATAGCACGCTCTATGCTACGTATAGTAGCCATGTCATAAGGCTGAAGAAGAAGTGCGCGGGGATCTGGAACAGTGATAAGAGCAAGCTGTTTGAGTTTAAACACTGCGTCATAGACCTCTACTTCCAAGTTTTCTACTAATGCAGGAGAGGCCGTTCCCGTACGAATAGTCCTAAGTTCGTGACACATATAACCCACAGCCTTTTCCATGTTCTCCTCGACTTCAAAGAGTATCTGCTCCAAGTTCATGGCAGTGGTTCACAAGATTCGGAAACTAGCGTGCCAATCTGCTTCCCCATGACCGCTTTATAGATATTTTGGGCTTCAAACATGTCGAAGACGATAATAGGAATACGGTTGTCCATGCAAAGGCTAAAAGCGGTGGAGTCCATGACAGCCAAGCGACGCGAGAGGGCGTCTCGATAGGTAACATGCTCAAAACGTGCTGCGTGGGGGTAAAGTAAAGGGTCAGCCTCGTAAATCCCGTCTACTTTTGTGGCCTTCAGAACAACCTGTGCACCAATTTCGTTCGCACGCAATGCTGCGGTGGTATCTGTCGAAAAATAGGGATTACCTGTACCTGCTGCAAAGATCACGATGCGGCCACGCTCCAAATGACGCACAGCACGACGCAAGATAAAAGGCTCAGCAACGTTGTGTATTTCAATAGCCGTTTGAAGGCGCACAGTACAGCCAATCTCCTCTAGCGTACTCATCAGGGCCATGCCGTTGATAACAGTGGCAAGCATACCCATATAGTCGGCAGTCACACGGTTCATACCCCGATGACTTCCGGCAAGTCCACGCCAAATATTCCCCCCTCCTACTACAACGGCTACTTCTACGCCTAGACACTGCACCTCTTTAATCTGACTAGCAATGCTAGCTACAATTTGTGGAGAAATACTGTCACTGCTTCCCGCTATACGGAGAGCTTCTCCACTCAACTTAAGAATGATTCTGCGATATCTTGGCAGGGTCGTGCTGTTTTTCTCATTAGCCAATCCCATAAAGTGGCAACCAATACACGCTGTAAGATGATATTTTTGTCCCCCCCCTTCTGGATCTCAATGTCTGCTTACCCAAAGATATCCCCTATCCGGATCCGGTGTCCCCTGGAGAACTCAGTGGCAAGCATGGAGCGTTTTCCCTCTGGGAATACCCTCTGGAGTAGTAGGCTACCGCCAAAACATCGGACTGTAATTCCCTCCCTATTAACCGAAAGCACTTCCCCTGGTATCCCCTTCCTATCTTCTCTTGGCTCAGCCTCTAAGACGCGTAGCCGCTTGCTGCCTGTCTCGTTTTCCTTCCATAAACAAAATGCCCCCGGCCAAGGGTGCATTGCCCGAACTCGACGGTCCAATGATTCTGCATCTTCCATCCAGCAAAGTCTGGCGTCTTGCTTAGTCAGCCTGGGGGAATAAGTTGCCAATGCAGAGTCCTGTGGGAGCCGAGGTGCCGATCCAATTTCTAGCAGGTGAAGCGCCCTCATCAAAGTGTGCGGGGCCATTTCGGAAAGGCGGCTCTGCAGATGCCCACTTGTCTCCCTGTTGGCAATCGCAATGGATTCCCTGAGAAGGATATCACCACTATCTACTTCACTAGACATATAGAGTATGGTGATACCAGTTTCTGTGTCCCCATGGAGCAAGGCTGCATGGATCGGCGAAGCACCACGGTGCCTTGGCAGAAGGGATGGGTGTATGTTTAAGCAGGCCACCTTAGGCAGTTGCAAAATCCATCTCGGTAGGATCTGTCCGTATGCCATTGTAACTATCAAGTCAGGTTCCAGCGCTGAAATAGCTTGCAAATCTGCTTGCAGTTTTTCCGGCTGTAGTACGAGAATGCCTCTCTCCAAAGCAAGGATTTTCGGGGCTGGAGTGTGTAGTGCGTGGGACCTTCCTGCAGGGCGATCCGGTTGGGTTATCACGGCTATTATCCGGTATTTTCTGGAATTTAGAAGTGCGGCCAATGTAGGAACCCCAATTTCTCCGGTTCCCATATAAATGATCTTTGCAGCAGTTATTTCTTCTCCTACTCCCATGTAGAACATGATGCATCTGGTTCACGAACGATGCACGAGACAATTCTCCGGAGCACCCGTATTGGGGATTGAGTAGCATCAATATTCACAATGATTTCCGGTGGATAATATTCTAAAAGGGGCTTGGACTGCCGCTCGTAGATTTCTAAACGGCGGCGGATTATTTCCTCATTGGCATCATCCAATCGGTTGCCCTTAATGGCTCGTTTCTTCAGACGCCTAACTAACTCCTCCTGAATGGGACAAGTCAGGTGAAATATGCGGCGGACGTCAATGACCTGTTGCATAAGCTCTGCCTGCCTTGGGGTGCGGGGGATACCATCTAGCACTAAAAAGTCAATATCAGGCTTAAATTCATGAGACTTGACACTCTGTCGGATGCGTACTCTCCACAATTCAACGGTTACCTCATCAGGAACTAACTTTCCTCTGCTAGAGTAGTCCAGAAACTGCATACCCAAGCGGGTGCGCGTATCGACGGCACGAAAAATATCGCCACACGAGTAGTAAAAAAGTCTGGGAACTTTTCCAAGAACCCTTCCCTGCGTCCCCTTGCCACTTCCAGGTGCTCCAAAAATGAGAAATGTACGATAACGTCTTAACATGCAATTAGGCTTTCCTTATCTTGCTTGGTTCCTAGACAACCGCGGAGGTTTTTTACCTTAGTTGGAGATACAGAAAGACGGAAATCGGAAAACCTTTGTGATAGTCTTTTAGAAAGATCCCTCCTACCTAAACTCGTCCGGCGAGTCTGGCGGAGGCTTTGCAAGCAGTAAAGAGTTATCTGTAAGGATCCACAGCTAGTTTTATCGAAGAAAAGACATTCAAAGTAGCTACTTAAACTTCCTGCTTGAGCACATGTCTATCCCTTGTAAGGCATTTCAATGTACAAGTTAAGACAGTCCCTCCATTTTATGTTGGGGTAGATGCTTCCGCTATCTCGCGGGCAAAGTACGTCAAAATTAGATCTGCCCCGGCTCGCCGAATTGCAAGGAGGGCCTCATCTCTCGTCTGCCTGTAGTCAAGCCAACCAAGTTGTGCTGCAGCATGGATTTGTGCGTACTCTCCTGAAGTCTGAAAGGCAGCCAGGGGCAGAAGAGTTTGTTCACGCACAACACGGATCACATCCAAATAGAGTCCTGCCGGCTTCACCATGAGCATATCAGCACCTTCCTGAACATCTAGTAGAGCCTCACGGATAGCCTCTCTTACATTGGCCGGATCCATTTGGTAGCTTCGTTTATCTAGCAGAGAAAGACTCTTGCTGCTCCCTACGGCATCCCGAAAGGGGCCATAATAAGCACTGGCATACTTGACAGCATAGCTGAGGATGGAAACTTCCTGAAACCCCGCGTCATCCAATGCTTTACGGATGGCTCCCACTCGGCCGTCCATCATATCAGAAGGCGCCACTATATCTACCCCGACCTTAGCCTCTGCTACCGCGAGCTCACAAAGGGCCTCTACACTCGCATCATTATCGATGCATCCCTTAGAGTCTAATATCCCATCATGCCCATGGTCTGTATAGGGATCTAAAGCTACGTCGGCAATTACCATTAATCCTGGATAGGACTTCTTTACGGCGTGTACGGCGGCAAAAAGGATGTTTTCGGGATCAAGGCCACATGAGCCACGAGCATCCTTGCGCTTCCACGCAATAGAAGGAAAAATAGCCACTGCGAGACATCCTAGTTGCACCAAATCCCCACACTCTTGCACTAAACCTTCTATGCTTAGCTTTTTTATTCCTGGCATTGAGCCAACTGTCATGCACTCTCCTTCTTCCCATACAAAGAGAGGCTGAACTAGACTTGCTTTCCACAACCTTGTTTCCCGAACCAGCGAACGGATCGCTGGATGCTTTCGGTTCCGGCGTGGACGATCAAAATGCACAATATAAGTTCGGCGGGAGCCTAGATTGGTCTAAAGGCAAGTTTATATCGGAGCAACTACACCTCTGTAAAGGGTTCTCGAAGTACTCAGCACTTTCTGTTCTCCCATAAATCAGCCGGGCACCCCCCGCTAGTAAATATACACTCCTTCCTAAGCAGAAAGGCAAGACCTGGAGTGGACTCAACTCTTTTTGGCCAGCTCTAGGTCATCTCAGTGAGGGTAAAACATAGGTCTTCTCTCCCTCCATGCCCAAACGTCTACTTGAAGAAGATCCGGTTTGTCCTTGAGGTATCACCAACTGATGTCCGGTGAGCAATTTGAATCATCTTGGCGCGAGTATCTGGAGTTGGCGTTTCTAATGCCTGAGCAATCCATCTCAATAAGTGACCTCGCACCTCTTCAAGCGAAGAGGCCCTTAAAAGGGCCGCCATGCTAGATTCTTTCTCAACTGCATGTGACAAAGAAGATATCTCCTTGAGAAATGCCCCACGCTCACCGGAAGGTACGTAGTACATACACACCAAATGCACGGGAAGGGAGTCCACTGCCCTATAATCAATGCCAATAGGAGACCATCCAGCAGTACAGAGCAGATCGCCATTCTCTTGTCTCACTCGCGCATGGGGGCATGCAATGGCGCGCCCTAGGGCCGTATTAGCCTGTACTTCTCGTTCCATTACCATTCGGAAGAAATCTGTATTGGGCGGGATGCTTGGAACTGCCTCTATCAGGTTAGAAAGAAACTCGAGGGAAGCAACCTTGTCAGCACTAGCCAGTTCGACTAGGCGGCCTTCCTGTAGAGCAGCAAACAAACTCTTCATAGGCGCAGAAAGCAAAGCGGATGAGTAAACATTTCCTTAGCAAGACAAAATCACCGCCTATCCTTAGCAAGGAACACTAAACATCATCTCCCATAAGAACACGGAATACCACCTAAAGGTGTCCGAAGTACCTGCAAAACCAAGTTTTTATCCGATGTGCGAGCACAACATACGCTGCCATAAAGCCAATAATCCAGAGCCAGAATATTAGTGAAAGAGGAATGAAGCCAAAAAAACCTGCCAGGGGAGAATAAGGAAGCCATACACCGACTGCCATTGCTATAAATGTTGTTAACACAAGAAAGACGCTGGGCCGACTCTGTAAAAAGGGAACCTGGTTAGTCCGAATCACGTGTACAACAAGCGTCTGTGTGAGGAGAGATTCTATAAACCATGCTGAGTGAAAGAGTGAAGCCAAATTCGCCGAAGTGGAATCTATGGTCGCTCCAAATGGGACTTTCTGATAGGTCGAGCACCCAAACAGGTAAAGCATCATGAAAAAAGTGCAGAAGTCAAAAATAGAACTTACCGGACCTAAGAACATCATGAATTTCCGGATGTTAGTGATATCCCACTTCCTTGGCTTCTCAATATATTCTTGATCTACGTTGTCCAAAGGAATGCCAATCTGAGCGACGTCGTAGAGCAAGTTGTTGATCAAAATTTGGATCGGAGTCATTGGCAAAAATGGGAGGAAGCAAGAAGCCCCTAACATGCTGAGCATATTGCCAAAGTTAGAAGAAGCTCCTATCTTAATGTATTTAATGATGTTGCCAAAGACCTTCCTTCCCTCAATCACGCCCTCCTCCAAGACCATGAGGCTCTTTTCCAAAAGAATGATGTCTGCACTCTCCTTTGCTACATCTGCGGCGGTATCCACAGAAATGCTAACGTCTGCTGATTTCATTGCCATCACGTCATTAATGCCATCCCCTATGAATCCAACCACATGCCCCTGCTCTTTGAGAGTTTGTACGACTTGCTCCTTTTGGATAGGGGAAAGTCGTGCTAGGATGCTGGCTCGTTGCACTTTTCGCAAAAAATCGCCCCCGGAGAGCTTGGCTAGCTCAGGCCCTGTTGCCACGTGTCTAATTTGAAGCCCTACGTCCGTACAGACTTTACGACTGACTAGTTCATTATCACCAGTCAGAACTTTCACCGTAATTCCGTGCTCTAGCAGAGCTTGAATGGCTGACTTGCTAGTTTCCTTAGGGGGATCAAAGAACGCGATATAGCCTAGTAAAATTAGCCCTTTCTCGTCCCCTTTTGAAAAGGCGGTTTTAGACTGACTAAACTCACGATACGCTACAGCTACTACACGATAACCTTCCGTGCTCAAGTCTCGATATTCTTCCCATAAATCCTCACGCACCAGAGGGATTAGAGGATAAACCTCTCCATTCACTTGATAGCTAGAACAAATAGCAGATACCTCTTCCACTGCCCCTTTACAGATGAGGACGTGCTTCCCCTCATGACTGATGATGACCGACATTCGTTTGCGATGAAAGTCAAATGGGATTTCATCTACCTTGGTACAATTATGATCTATATCTAGGTCGGTGTGAGCAAGTACAGCCTTGTCCAATAGATTACGAAGTCCTGTCTGGTAGTAACTATTCATCCAAGCATACCGAAGAACATCCTCGCTCTCTCTTCCTGTCACATCGATGTAGCGTTCCAGCACCACGTGGTCCTGAGTTAAAGTACCTGTCTTGTCCGTGCACAGTACGTCCATAGACCCAAAGTTTTGGATAGCATCTAAACGACGCACGATAACTTTTTTCCTGGACATTAATAAGGCCCCTCTAGAGAGGCAAATAGTGAGGATCACTGGGAGCATCTCTGGAGTTAGGCCAACAGCAATGGAAAGCCCGAAAAGCAGGGCTTCACCCCAATTGTTCTTCGCAGCCCCAACAATTAGGAAAATGGCCGCCACCATGACTACCATAACACGCACCATCAACATGGAGAAGTTGTGGAGGCCCTTTTCAAAATTAGTAACCTCCTTACGTTTTGCAGTGTGTTCCGAGATTTTTCCAAAGAGCGTATTTCTTCCAGTTGCACGCACAAGGGCCGTTGCTGATCCGCTTATCACGTTACTTCCCATAAAGCAGGCGTCAGGAGATTCCAGCATGTCTTGAACATTTGTGGATTCAGGTGTGGCAGATTTTTCAACAGGCATAGACTCCCCCGTGAGCGCTGATTGACTAACAAAGAAATCCTTGGCTGTGAGAATTCGTAAGTCGGCAGGGACAATGCTGCCGGCGGCTAACACTACTGTATCTCCAGGAACTATCCCTTCGATCCCAATTTCCTTTTCTTGTCCGTTCCGAATAACAACCGCAGTTATGCGTACCTTTTTTTGAAGAGAACACACGGCGTTTGTGCTACGTTGCTCCTGTATGTAAGACAGGCCAACACTGAGGAGAATCATCGAGAATACGACCAAAGCTGAGTAGAAGTTTCCCATCACAGAGGCCGCAGCTAGAATTACTAGAAGCTGGATAACCAGTGGGTTTTTAAAATGCCGGAAGACTGGAAGCCATCTTTCTTTCTGTGTGGATGTCACTTGATTTGGTCCCCACTCTTTCAGCCTAGCTACGACTTCTTCATCAGTTAGTCCTGGCCTACAGACACACATCTTCCTATGTGGTCCCGCCGGAGAGAGGGACAAGAATTTTTTATTGGATGAGATAGACTGGGGTTCTTGTATTAGAATCATCCTCTTTCCCTCTTATTAGCATGCACTGCAGCGGGTCTTCCGTAGGAAAGCTACAAGAGAGCTTTATCCCTCTTGAGTAAGAGCGGGCTTTCCTGAGAAACAGCCAAAGAATAAGGCTTGTTAGGTGTTTCTTCTGTCTTGCTCTGCGGGTAGTTTGTAATTTTGGTCTGGATATTCTCCCCTCTCAGTTCCCACGCCGGTCGTTTTAGAATGTAGGAGGCACAATTAATAGGATTGTATGTAGAGAGAATGAAAAAAAGGGGATACGTCTGAGCGGGAGCGCATGCCCAGAGAGCGGCCAATAGCTGGCGATGGCTAGAAAAACTAAGAAAACTAAGTAAGCAGAAAAAGACCTTCTTCTAAAGAATGGGTAGCAATATTATTAGAATGGCACGTCCTCGTTGAGCTTTAAGGAACAGTTGATAGAAAAAAGTCGACGGAATACAAACGGATTCTATCATCCAAGTGATTTTGCAAATACGAAACATGTTTCCATTGAGAAGAGGCTCAACTTATAGGAGAGGACGCTATTCTATGTGAGTAAAGAGTGCTTGCTGCTTCCTCGTCCCCCATATCCACCCTTCTGGTGGACATGGGTGCAGGTTGACAAGGGTGTATTCTTGGCGTACGCTGAGGGCCTGCGATAACTGGTTCTTTTCTAGGAAGAATTGCAAGGATATGGGCAGACTATTTTCCTTCCGCGCCAAGTAGCCTTCCCTATGCTTGGGCTGCGGATGGCCCTACTTCTCTCGCTTTAGAGAAAGCGACCGCCCGTTTCTCCACCTTCCAATGTCCAGACCGTGTGTCCCCTTACAAGAGTCCGAACGGCCCGGCCACAGAATGTCACGTTATTAAATGGTGTGTTGCAAGACATGGAAAACGACTCTTGCTTGCGGAATGTCCACTCCAAATTGGGGTCAATTAGGGTTATGTCAGCAGAGGCTCCAGGAGAAAGTGTACCACGATCCAAATGGAGTAACCGCGCAGGACAAAGGGTATAGAGTGCGATAAGACGTTTAAGCGGGATAATTTTTTTCCTGTGGACAAGAAGGTCACAGAACGCAGGGAATTCCGTTTCCAGGCCGGCAATACCAAACGGAGCTTGATCAAACTCTACTTCCTTTTCAAAGGATGCATGAGGTGCATGGTCGCTGCAGAGGATGTTCAGCGTGCCATCGGAAATACCTTCTAGGATGGCTGCGATGTCTTTTTCAGAACGAATCGGAGGACTTACTTTAAAGCATGTGTCAAACCCAGCGACTTGCGCGTCAGTAAAGAAAACATGGTGTGGACAAACCTCACCGGAGATAGGTACCCCCCGCTTCCGAGCTTCTCTGATGCGTCTTACACTTCCAGCGCTGCTGATATGTTGGCAGTGCACGGGATGTTGACAAAGTTCGGCGAGAAGGATATCGCGCTCTACGATAAGCTCTTCACCGACGGACGGCCATCCTTGCATTCCAAGTCGTACGCTCCATTCTCCCTCGTTTATTACCCCGTCTGAAACCAGACTTTCGTCTTGGCAGTGATCAAGTATCGGCAACCCAAACATTTTTGCGTATTCAATTGCCCTCCGCATAAGGCCGTGATTTTGAACACAAAAGCCATCATCTGTAATTGCAACGACACCTGTTGAAGCCATGGAACCAATTGGGGCCAATTCTTGGCCCATTAAGCCCTTAGTGATTGCTCCAGCGCAGAAAACATTCACTACGGCCGTCTGCCGAGCCTTTTCCTGAATCCAGCCAATTGTACTTGGATTATCCGCTGGTGGGAAAGTATTTGGCATGCAGACCACGCTAGTAAATCCTCCTGCGGCCGCAGCACGCGTTCCGGATGCGATAGTCTCCTTATGGGATTGACCTGGTTCCCGCAGGTGAACATGGATATCAATAAGTCCAGGGACAACTATAAGCCCGTTAGCATCAATCCGATCTGCTTTGTTAGGTTCATGGGAAACAATATGTCCGTCCTCTACATAAATAGGACCGACCCCATCCACGCCATTGGCAGGGTCAATGACATGACCATTAAGAATCTTCAGACTGTCCATATCTGACCACCTCTCCTCCTCCACAGGCGTAGAGAACGGCTGTTCGAACGGCTATACCATTAGAAACCTGCTCAAGAATAACACTCTTGGCACCGTCTACCACCTCGCTGTCAACCTCTACCCCACGATTGACAGGCCCCGGATGCATAACTAAGCAGCCGGATTTTAGACGAGCTGCTCGCTGTTTTGTCAGTCCAAAAAGAGAAATATACTCCCCCATGCATGGGAAATACTCCTTATGCTGGCGTTCATATTGAATTCGGAGCAAGTTGAGAACATCAGTGGTCGCCAAAACGTCTTCCATACGGTGGGTAATCTGGACGCCCATGGCTTCAAACTCTCTAGGAACCAACGTACTAGGCCCTACCAGGGTAACTTTCGCTCCCAGTTTTACCAAGAGGTGGATGTTGGAGCGTGCCACACGACTAAAGAGAATATCGCCTACAATGGCAACCCTTAGACCTTCCAACCTTCCGTGTTTCTCCCAAATGGTAAATCCGTCGAGAAGTCCCTGAGTTGGATGTTCATGTGATCCGTCACCGGCATTGATAATGCTGGAACGCAAATATTTGGTAAGAAACTGAGAGGCTCCTGCGGAGCCGTGGCGTAAGACAATAATATCGGCATGCAGTGCTTCTAAACTAAGGGCGGTATCCTTGAGGGTTTCACCTTTTTGCAAGCTAGACATTGTGGCCGAGATATTGATTACGTTTGCACCAAGACGAAGCGCTGAAAGCTCAAATGATATGCGTGTACGTGTGCTCGGCTCTGCAAAAAAATTAACCACGGTTTTCCCCTGGAATACAGGAACGTTTTTAGCTTTGTTAGCTTTGCTTTCTCTCAATCCCTTAAATGCTTTGGCTGTCTTCAAAAGAAACCAGAGTTCCTTGGCGGAAAGCTCGCTGAGAGAAATTAAATTCTTGTGCTTCCAGATACTCATGAGCTGCTCATAGCGCGCTACTCACACGGTGCAAAACAGCCTTCAAGATGGTCTTTACCTCGTACTTTTATACAACTCCTGTAAGAGGCCCAGCAACCAAGAGCTGAGGGCCATCTGCCCAGCATGGAAATTTAGCGACTCCGTGACAGTTATAAGCAGGCCGGTAGGACAAGGGAGGCTACTTGAATTTGTGAATAAGCTGCACGCACATTTCAGTCTACTTTGCGAACAGTGTCAGCGAAAACAGCTACTCTCCTCTCTGTTCTCTAAACTGGTCCCTTTTTTTCCAAACGTTCTCTTATTTGAGAGGCAAGTGACAAAAAGGACCTGGCTACAGTGGAGTGAGGCATTTCCTTCACAATAGGGTGTCCGCTATCTCCTGTAACGCATACGTCTGATTGAACCGGTATCTCCGCCAGAAGAGGCAGCCCAAGTCGGCAGGCTTCTTTAACACCTCCCCCCCTACCAAAAATTTCATATTTTTTTCCGTCTCCTGGACACAGGAAGTAGCTCATATTTTCGACTACTCCTAAGATAGGAACCTGAGTTTTTACAAACATGGAAGCCGCTTTTCTCGCATCTAGGAGTGCTACCTTTTGTGGTGTGGTTACAATGATGGCACCAGAAAGGGCAACAGTTTGTACCACTGTCAGCTGAATATCACCTGTGCCTGGCGGGAGATCCAAGATTAGGTAGTCTAAACTGCCCCACTGTACTTGGCGGAGGAACTGCTGCACATAACGGGTCACAATTGGACCACGTAGGACAACAGGAGTCTGTTCATCTTCTAGGAGAAAGCCCATAGACATTAACTTAATCCCATAGCGTTCGACTGGCAGGAGGTGGTCTTTTTCCATACAAGGCCGCTCCTTGCTCCCAAACATAAGGGCAATACTTGGCCCGTAAATATCACAGTCGCAGAGTCCCACTCTGGCACCGATATGTTGCAAGGCAACTGCCATATTTGTAGCGACTGTGCTCTTCCCAACCCCGCCCTTTCCGCTAGCAACAGCGACTACGTGCCGGACATTCTCAATGGCAGTAGGACCGCTCATCAGGCGTGTACGACTCCGACGCTTGACATTTACTTGCACATGGCCCACCCCAGGGAGCGCTGCAATCGCACGTTCGGACTCTTCCTGTATCTTTCCTGGAATGCAAGCATCTTCCGTGGTGACATCTAGCTCAATGTGAACGTTATCGTTAAAAATCCCTACTGTCTTGACTAGGCCAAAGGAAACAATATCCCGGTTAAAGCCTGGATACTTTACAGTCTGTAGGGCTTTGCGTATATCTCCTTCGCTTGGCATATAATACAATAATCCAATAATCCTTTACCACCAATGCAGCCTGCTAAAACAAGTGTCTACAGGTCCGGAGGGGCCTTAAAGCTGTGCTAGATACCTAAACGGCAGGCCATCTTGTACATGGAACGGAATGCTGCACCTTGATCACTCAAAAAAGAACTGCCCACGGCTGTAGTTGGCCCCCGTCTATCACCTGGCATTGCCTAGGAGATTTACCAGACGTCCCTCTACCGACTCTTACTAGAGAAAGGTCTAGTTACCTAATCAATTCTTAACTAATGAGGACCAAAAACGATAGCAACTCTCTCGGATTTTTACGGTAGGGGGGTGACATTGACAAAGGTCCTTCCTCATGCGCCTCGTTTTCTTACTGCCCCAGGTGCTGCAGACACACACTTAGCCAAATGCCGGCGGTGTGCCACTATAATTTCTCTGCGAGTCAGCACAAAGGAAGACTGCTCCACCGATTTATCTTAGTAAGTAAGCTCCTGCCCAACAGACTGGCCTGCATTTCTGCGCATGTGCCAACCTCGTCTAAAATAGTACCCAAAGATCTGATCGGCCCACAATGTATTGGGGCTTATGGGCTGAGTCAGTAGACTACTTATTACTTTATCCAGGTTGCCGTTACGAATCACGGCAGCGCAGAAAGCTATTCCGTTCTGCAAGCAGAAAGGCGTTAGTGAACACTAATTGCCAAGTTGCATAATGCCAAGAATTTATACCGCTTCTGTAGGCTTTAGATTATCATATCCCTTGAAGAGAGCAAGGAACATGAGGTCATCCACGATTATCTGAACTAGTGTCCGTATCCTTAGTTTATACATGGTGACAGTTATCCGTCGCTTTCCTTCTGGAAGTTCCGCTTTTCTTTGCTTTTTGTAGTCCTTTGTGCTAGACGGGGACAGCCATTGGTGGTGTTGTGATGCCTGCAGGTTGCCAATCATTGCCACCGGGCATGTTTTGAAGAGCTAGCTGCTCCAGTAGCTTTAAAACGATTAGATTTATCACTAGTTTTGATGAGGAAATCAGATCTTAATCTCCGTCCGTTTTCTTCCGCTGCTATGGATGGTCCTCATCGGGCTCCCAACCGCTCAATGCTATATGCAGTAGGTTTTACGGAAAGAGATTTTAAAAAACCCCAGGTGGGAATCGCTTCTACATGGAGTATGGTGACCCCTTGCAATATGCATATTAACCATCTGGCACAAGAAGCAGCCAGAGGTGTAGAAGGCGTGGGCGGAAAAGCTATTATTTTTAATACCATTACTGTTTCGGATGGCATTGCAATGGGGACCAAAGGTATGAAATACTCCCTAGTCTCTAGGGAGGTCATCGCGGATTCCGTTGAAACAGTGGTAGGTGGGGAAAATTTCGATGGTTTTGTTGCTATAGGCGGTTGCGACAAAAATATTCCGGCGTGTGCAATGGCAATTGCCAGGATGGATCGATCTGCTGTCTTTGTATATGGGGGAACCATTCTTCCAGGCTGCGTAGATGGAAAAAAAGCGGATATTGTTTCGGTCTTCGAGGCAGTCGGAAAACATGCAGAGGGCAAAATAAGCGACACTGAATTGCATGCCATGGAGTCCTGTGCTATCCCAGGTCCAGGTTCTTGTGGGGGAATGTACACCGCTAATACCATGGCAGCGGCGGTAGAGGCTCTTGGTCTTAGCCTACCAAACAGTTCAGCGCAGGTGGCTGTGTCTGAACAGAAGAGAATTGATTGCCGACAGGCGGGAGAAGCGGTCATGGAGATGTTGAGGCGCGGTATTCGTCCACACGATATCCTATGCCGTGAAGCCATGGAGAACGCAATTACTGTTGTTATTGCGTTGGGTGGTTCTACTAATGCCGTCCTCCACCTACTTGCTATTGCACATGCTGCGGGTATTCAGATGACTATAGACGATTTTAATAGAATTGGTGAGCGAGTGCCGGTAGTGGCCGACCTCAAGCCCAGCGGGCGCTATTTCATGTCCGACCTTGTAGAAATTGGCGGTATAGTCCCCCTAATGAGGGATCTTTTGCACGCAGGGCTCTTGCACGGCGGCTGTCTAACAGTCACTGGGAGGACTCTCGAACAAAACCTTGGCCCCTTTAAGGGGGGCTATCCCAAGGATCAGAAAATCATCCGTCCACTTAAGGATCCAATCAAAAAGGACAGTCACCTGGTAATATTAAAAGGCAACTTAGCGCCAAGCGGAGCCGTGGCTAAGATCACTGGGAAGGAGGGTGAGTATTTTGCAGGGACGGCGCAAGTCTTTAATTCGGAAGAAGAAGCCTTGCAGGCTATTCTGGACGGCATGATCCATAAAGGACATGTGGTTGTTATTCGCTATGAAGGGCCAAAGGGAGGACCTGGGATGCGAGAAATGCTTTCCCCTACCAGTGCCGTGATGGGACGTGGATTGGGCAAGGAAGTTGCGCTGATTACCGACGGACGCTTCTCTGGTGGGACGCATGGATTTGTAGTTGGTCATATTACACCGGAAGCGTTTGAGGGTGGTCCACTAGCCATAGTCAAGAATGGCGATCAGATTGTTATTGACGCCATGCGACGGATCGTTTCTGTGGATATCCCTGGGAGGGAATTCGAGGACCGGCTTCTGCGGTGGAAAAGGCCTAAACCGCATTGCCGCTACGGTGTCTTGGCAAAATATGCTGCCCTGGTAAGCTCTGCCTCCCATGGTGCAGTTACAGATTGCTTTCCAGGGAGGTGATAATAAGCGGATAGTCCTGGATTAGCCTTTCGTAAGAGGCCGACGGATGGGGATAAAACTAGCCTGGACTTACATCGTCTACACTAATTTCGCTCTCCCGCTAGAGAAATGGAAAAAACCCACCAAAAGCCTGTGACTACGGGCTTGCACCACTGACATCCCCGACCCTAACGGGATTCGAACCCGTGTTACCGCCGTGAAAGGGCGATGTCCTAGGCCACTAGACGATAGGGTCCACCAACAACACAGAGAAGGGTACACAGTGTAGTAATTCAATAACGGTGGCAAGTAGAAATCAGGGATACTCCCCTCCTACATTGAAGGGGGACCTGATCCGAGAGGAAAATCTATGTGGGGAAAAATGTTTCGAGGAAAGGTCTTAGACGTTTTCCGTGATGGGCTGCATACGCTCCTGCACACGACGAATAGCAGCAGCTCGCCCAGTAGATTCATCCACGTCCACTAGAGCACCACAAATTTTTACTATGCCTCGTGCTACGGGAAATACTACCGGCAGGTTGTTCACAAAACGCCTTACAATTGGCGCTATTTCCCGACCTAGGATGGAGTATTCTGCTCCACACATTCCTGCATCGCAGAGAAATGCAGTGCCCTGCGGAAGTATCTGTTCATCGGCTGTCTGAACATGCGTATGAGTGCCTGCTACAGCAGATACAATCCCGTCCAAGTAATGCGCCAGGGCAGTTTTCTCACTAGTAGTTTCTCCGTGAGCATCCACGAAAATAACAGGAGTCTTGCTGCGTAGACATTTGGCTTCTTGTAGGGCTATGCGGAAAGGATTTTCTAAAATCGGTTGCATGAAAGTTCGACATTGTACGTTAATAACAGCTATCTTCCCTTTAGGGGTGTCCAATATGACGCTCCCTTGGCCTGGAGTCCCTTGTGGGTAGTTAAGGGGGCGGAGTATCCTTGGTTCTGTAGGAAGATATGAAGGCAGATCTCTTTGATCCCACACGTGATCTCCGGTTGTAATGACAGCCACGCCAAGTCGCAACAAGGCGACAGCAATTTTAGGTGTAATCCCGCGTCCTCCCGCAGAGTTCTCCCCATTGACGATGACGAAGTCTACTCCCTCGCGCTCTTTAAATCCAGGAAGGAACTGTGCCACCGCGTTTCGACCTGGCTCTCCAACAATATCTCCTAGAAAAAGGATTCTAATCATGACCAGAGATTGTACACACATACTTGTGTGGAAGTAGTCAATTGGGGAGTTTTTATTTCTTTAAGCATCTCCACAGACTAAGCACCCTGGTGCTTTCTCTATCGGACTTTCAGGTAGAAAACATATATATATTTTAGGTTGTGCGCGGCTGTTATGATGGTCTTGTAACCCTAAGTACTAGGGCCGTCGTGTTTTTTTTGTGCCTTTTTCTAAAAACTAATATCACTAGCGCCACACAGGCCCTTAGTATACTCGCTGCATCTCCCAACTGGTCACAGTTGAATAAGTACCAGTACACTATAACCTGCCGACAATTCAGCAGTTTATTAAATGGTATCTATGCGCCTTATGGTCACTGGGATAAATGGATTACCGTCACGCCCCTTCATGCAAAAGTTACCACTCGACCTGGCCACCGTCCTTTTATCCTCTATTTTGCATTAGACCAGAAAAGCGCCAGAATTGTTCCAAATGCCTGGAGGATTCGTTCCCAGCTCTCTCAGCGTACTGTTTCTAAACCACTAGCGGGACTACATATCACCCTAGATCCGGGTCACTTAGGAGGAAACTGGGCAATGATGGAGGAGCGTTGCTTATCGGTCAAAAGGAAGATCCTTATCAAGGAAGGAGATATGACGCTTAAGGTGGCAAAGATTCTTGCTCCTCGCCTGCGTGCTCTTGGAGCTACGGTTACTCTCACTAGGTCCTCTCCAGCACCTGCAACCGCCTTGCGACCCAGACACTTCCGCTCCTTTGCTATCTCTGATCTCGAGGCACAAGGGAAATTGGTTACGCCTACTGCTATCCAAAGAAAAAGCGAGCAACTTTTTTACAGAGTTTTTGAAATCCGGTATCGTGCCAAAATAATTAACGACAGACTCCGTCCAGATATTGTAGTCTGTCTCCACTTCAATGCTGAGAGCTGTGGGGATAAAGGAAGTTTTCGTCTCACTTCTAAAAACCATTTGCACTTCCTGGTTAATGGGGCCCTTTCTAGTGGGGAGCTTGCAAAGGAGGATCAGCGGTTCGACATGCTTTTCAGGCTTTTGAGTGGAGCCTATGCAGAGGAAATTCTTTTGGCCAACGCTATGGCAAGACCCCTAGCACAAACAACAGGACTCCCTCCCTATACCTATATGTCCAGTGTAGCCAAGCGGATAGGCCCATACGTTTGGGCACGCAACCTGCTCGCAACCCGCCTCTTCAGGTGTCCAGTAGTTTTTGTTGAAGCCTATGTCATGAATAACCCGAAAGTGATTGCGCGAATGCGGGCAGGCAACCGTCCGGACATCCAACACTTGCAGAGCACGCCTAGCAAGCCAAGTATTTACCATGAGTACGCAAAGGGAGTTACAAAGGGACTTATTCAATATTACTCGCCACAGCCAAGATAAATGATGAACTTAGTTTCTGCGAAAAGATACACTGGGCTGGGCGCCGGAGTTAGTGTTAGAAAGTTCCTGAAATTTAAAGGCATCCCATGAATGAGCTTCTCGATCTGTTTCGTCAGGCTGGCGCCCTATTACGAGGGCACTTCATCTTGCGGTCGGGGCTTCATAGTAGGGAATTTTTCCAGTGTTCCCTCCTCCTGCAATATGCAAAGACTGCCGAATATATCTGTGGTTTGCTGGCGGAACGGCTGCTTCCTTTTGGATGCCAGACGGTAGTTTCTCCGGCTCTAGGAGGAATTCTGGTTGGGCACGAGACTGCTCGTCACCTTAACAGCCGCCATATATTTGTCGAGAAAGGCCGGGATGGTGAGCTAGTCTTGCGAAGGGGATTTACTGTTTCTCCAGGAGAAAAGATCGCTATTGTAGAGGACGTTGTTACTCAGGGTGGGAGAGTACGACAGACTAGTGATATAGTCCAATCCTTAGGGGGAATCATTGTAGCCATAGCTAGCATTGTGGATCGAAGTGGGAATGCGACTCCAGATTTCGGATGTCCATTTATTCGTCTCGTTCGGTTGGAGATAGAGACCTTTGAGACCCATAACCTTCCTCCAGATCTGAAAGCCTTGCCAGCCATCCATCCAGGCGGATACAGTTAAATGTCCGTTCATCTTGTCAATAAAATATCTCGGGTTCCGCTAAATAGGAGGAGTGCAAGTAATGGACTTGACTGCGCTCCTTTGGAGGAAAAAACGACCCCTAGTCCCAGCTTTTGGAACTCTCCCAAGTATCCTCCTCTTTTACAACCTATTACAAATCCTTTCATGGCAGGCCTTTTGGAGGCCGTGTGTCCCTTTCGTGGAAGGAATCATAAAGGAATAAGCCAGTTGCAATGCAGATATAAGAGTCTGCCATATTGAATGCTGGCCAGTGCCCAAAAAATGGGAGTACAAGATCGAAAATGTCCATTACACTTCCATACAGGAGACGGTCAGTTAGATTTCCCGAAATCCCAGCTAGATAAAGACTTACGATCCATCTCCTGAGAGAGGTAGTGTGGAACACTCCTTGCGCAAGGAAAATCCCTATTACTGCAAGCGCAGCTAATGCTAGCGCGGCAAAAAAGCAGTTTCTATCCTGGAATATCCCGAAGGCAGCCCCGGTGTTCTGGACACGGACCAGGTAGAGGACACTGCAGACAATTGGAACCGAAGCAAAAGGAGGAAGATGCTGAAAAGCTAAGAATTTTGTTGCTCTGTCAAGTAGATAAGAAGCCACAGCAAGAAGGGCGATCATGATTCTTTTTTCATTTGCTGGAGTACATTGTAGCAACGTTTGCATAAGTCGGGAGACGGCATGTCCCCGACCTCTCTACGATGCCGCCAGCAGCGTGCACATTTTCGATAGGAAGTTGGGACAACAGAAATGGAATCAACAGAATCCTGAAGGATTGCTAAGTCGCTAAGGATTAAAAACTCCTCTATCTCCTCGGGTATCTCCTGAAAGTAGGCGATGGTTTGTGGGTTAGTGGTTCGTATTGTCACACACGCTTGAAGTGGAGTGCCGATCACACTCGATTTTCGAGCAGTTTCAATGGCGACACTCACTTTAGAACGCATCTCTAGAAGCTGTGAAAACTTGTGTATGACCCCTGTTGCATCTCCTATGTCGTCGTACCCCACCTGTGGAAAGTGCTGGAGATGAATTGATTCTCCTGGATGGAAATGTCCCCAGGCCTCCTCAGCAGTGAAAACCAGAATGGGTGCCATGAGGCGACATAAGGCGTCGAAAACGTTGTACATGACCCACTGTGTAGCACGCCTACGTTCGGAATACAGCGAATCGCAGTACAGCCGGTCCTTAGTAATATCTACATAAAGGCTACTCAGATCGATTGTACAAAAGTGGTTGAGAACACTGTAAACTCGGTAAAACTCTAGCTTGGAATACGCCTCTAAGCAGGAATCTAACACTTGTCGCAACCGTGCAAGTAACCATTTATCTACCAACGTCAAGGAAACCGGCTGGTACGTTGCACCACTAAATCCGTTGAGGTTTCCCAGAAGGATGCGCAGTGTATTTCGAATTCGACGATAAGCATCGGTTAGGCGCGCAAAGATTTCTTCTGAAAATGGAATGTCGTCGGTAAAGCGGACGCTGCTAATCCAGAGGCGGACAATATCTGCCCCAAATTTTTCTACAAAATGCTGCGCTTGAGTGGGTGTTTTGTAGCTTCCTTGCTCTGACTTAGAAATCTTCTTTAAATCATCCCTGCCTACTACAAATCCGTGCGTAAGCACAGTACTGTAGGGAGCGGTATGGTTAAGAGCAACTGAAGTCATAAGTGAAGACTGAAACCATCCGCGATGTTGGTCTGTGGCCTCGAGATAGAGATCTGCCGGAAAAGTAAGACCTCCAGTGTGGCGTAACACAGCTTCGTGGCTCACGCCAGATTCTATCCAAACATCCAGCGTGTCATTCCTGCGTATAATTTGGCAGAGGCCGAGGAGATCAGCCCATTCGGCATCGCTCTTTCTAAACCAAGAATCACTTCCCTCTCTAGAAAAAATTTCGGCAACTTGGCTGATTAAATCTGGATCTAAAATTGGGTCGCCAGTGACAGTATAGAACACGGGCAAGGGGATACCCCACACGCGCTGCCGAGAAATGCACCAATCTTGTCGAGATACCATGGTGCTACGGAGGCGATTCTTGCCCCAGTGTGGAAGCCAGTCCACTCTCTCAACTGCCTCTAGTGCCCTATGGCGTAACTCCTCAATGCGGATGAAAAACTGTTCAACGGCTCTGAAAATCAGTGGAGTTTTTGAACGCCAGCAGTGTGGATAGCTGTGGGCATAGTCCAAGCGCCCTACAAGGGCCTTTTTTCTTTTCAAGATATCAATAATTTTTTCATCAGCATCTAGTACATATTCCCCAACCAGTGAGGGAATACCACAATCGGCAGTATATCTCCCATGGTCGTCCACTGGAGACAGCAGTCCGAGGCCATGCTGCAGTCCAAGACTGTAGTCATCCTCACCATGTCCAGGCGCAATATGAACACATCCCACACCTGCCTTCAAGGTAACAAACTCTGCTGCGTAGACTACTGAGCTGCGCTCCAAAAAGGGATGTCGTGCTTGTATTCCGACCAGTTGGCTCCCGAAGCAACGGCAAATTCCCCTTTCTACTACTACTCTGCTATTTTCCTGGAAGGTGCCTACTAACTGATGGGCTATGATTAAGTACTCGGTTCCTGTACTGACAATCTCGTATTCAAATTCATTGTGTACCGCAATTGCTAGGTTGGCGGGAAGCGTCCAAGGCGTTGTTGTCCAGATCACCAAGTTTATGGGCTGACCGGTAGGAAGCGCCTTGCGTAGAGCTTCTTCCATAGGAATGGGAAATTTCACATAAATAGCAGGGGAAACCCTTTCTTTGTATTCGATTTCTGCTTCTGCTAGTGCTGTCTGAGCTCCGGTGCTCCAAAGCACGGGTTTGCGGCTACGATAAACCAGCCCTTCCTGCACGAAACGGCCAAAGCAACGTACTACATCAGCCTCATAGGATGGATCCAGCGTTAAGTAAGGGTTTTCCCAATCCCCTTGCACTCCAAGGCGTATAAACTGTTCCCTCTGAATTTGGATAAATTTGCGTGCGTGCTCCTCAGATTTTCTTCGTATCTCTACTGGGCTCAAATGAACAGACTTACGGACCACTCTGAACTCAATCGGAAGACCATGACAATCCCACCCCGGTCGAAAAGGAGCTCGATATCCTGCCATAGATTTCGAACGGACAACAAAATCTTTAAGTACCTTATTAAGCGCTGTCCCCATATGAACGTCTCCGTTAGCAAACGGAGGTCCATCGTGAAGGAGAAACAGCGGCCGGTTTTTGCGTGCTTCTTGCAGCTGCTGGTAGAGATTTTGTTCTTTCCAATGCGCAAGGATCTTGGGCTCCTGTACAGTCAGATTCCCCCGCATCGGGAAGTCTGTCTTTGGAAGATTTAAAGACTGCCTGTATTCATTCATCAGGAAAACCGTTGTGGTTGCTAGGTTGCGCTTCCTCTTGAGGCTTTAAAGTCCTAATGTTTTAGTCCTAATGTTTTTTAGGCTTCGAAAATTCCACTTCCCCTAGTTTTTCGACTTCATGTGAGGAAATAGGATGACATCTCTAATGGACTCTGCCCCGGTTAGCAACATTACTAGCCGATCGACACCGAGACCAAGTCCTCCAGCGGGAGGCATGCCGTATTCTAAAGCGGTCAAAAAGTCCAAATCAAACTTTTGTATCTCTCCCCCGGATTGGTATTCTAGCCGCTTGCGTTGTACATCAGGATCGTTTAACTCGGAGTAGCCTGGGGAAATTTCTCGACCGTTGATGACCAGCTCATAGGCATCCACTACAGAGGGGTCTGTTTCATTCTGTTTTGCGAGGGGAACAAGTTCCTGAGGACAATGAATCACAAAAAGCGGATCGACAGTTTTTTCTTCAATAAATTTTTCGAACACACGCTGAGTTATTTCAAAATCCTCCTGAGAATTAGTAGCCTCTAACCCCATCTGAGCGCAGCAGATACGTTTCTGAGAAAGGCTTAACTCGTACCAGTCAGGCTGTACAGAACGGATGAGATCAGAATACCGTGCCCGTTTCCACGGAGGAGTTAAGTCAACGGTACGGACTATCTCACCCGTCTCATTTTTATGTTGGATCAATAGTCCGCCACATACCCTTTTGGCTATATGGCAGATCATCTCCTCCACAAGTATAGCCATTTGCTCAAAGTCGGAATAGGCGACATAAGCTTCTAGCATGGTGAATTCGGGACTATGGTGGCGAGAAATGCCTTCGTTTCGAAAGTTTCGGTTGAGCTCAAATACCCGAGGAAACCCAGCAACGAGAAGCTGTTTTAGGTAAAGCTCTGGAGCGATGCGTAAAAACAAATCCATATCCAATGTACGGTGATAGGTTTTAAATGGCTCAGCCGCAGCGCCGCCTGGGATCACTTGCATCATAGGAGTCTCTACCTCTAGAAACCCATTCTCTTCTAAATAGCTACGAATCTCATGGATAATTCGAATCCGTTGTCGGAAGATCTCACAGGAAGCAGGGTTGGAAATTAAATCTAAATAACGTTGCCGATATTTTGTCTCAGTATGCCGGATGCCGTACCACTTGTTTGGCAGCGGTCGCATGGCCTTGGAGAGCACTCGAAAGCTCCTTACTCGAAGGGTTGGCTCCTTGGTCCTAGTAGTAAAGCACTCCCCCACGACTCCAATGAAATCCCCAATATCCAAAAGAGGCAATACCTCTAAATCCTCTGGCTTAATTTCTTTGTTGCAGATGAAAACTTGCATGTGTCCGGTGATATCTGCAAGATCCAGAAACCGGCTATTTCCCATATTGCGGTAGGCAGTCACTCGACCGGCCACGTGGAGGAGCTTGCCCTCGGCAAATTGAGCGCGGACGGAAGCGACAGGCCCATTGGTTGCAAAACGCATACCGTATGGCCGTATCCCAGACGCTTGCATGCTCTCCAGCTTGCGTCTCCGCACAGCGATTAACTCGGAAAGTGGAGCCTCCTTCATCTTGAGGGATAAGAACAGAAGAACACCTTTAGAAGCAAGAATTCTGTTGAACGACACTATAAGGCATACAAAAAAGATGAAAAGTGGTTCGCCTTCGTGCTGGATGTGAAACCGCCCCAGTATATCCGATGCACGCTCCTGAATTGGTGCGGTGAAAGTCCATAAAACCTTGCATTGAAGCTGTGCAAGGGCCATCATTTCGCTCCTCAATGTAAAGAGATGGGAAAAGTTGGAGTGCAGAAGACAACCGGCTGTCATACAGGGCAATCCTAAATTGGACAAGATAGGGGCAAGAGAATAAGTGAGATTGTCTCATCTTGCATGCCCTTAACGTAGCGCGGAAATGGAATCCTCTTGCACAAAAGGCGTGAGCGCTTACAGCTCTATTCCAAAAAATATTGGCTAGGCCGCTCCTACAGGTATTTTTGCGCTTCTTATTCCAGCTCGTCTTGGGAATAGAGGTTCCGCTTTTTTCTTCCTGCTGCCTTTCCATTCCATCTAAGCAGGGTGAATACGTTCTTGTAACCGGAGGCCCATCTTTACTAGAGTGGGAAGGCTGTAGGGACCAACCTCATGATAAGTATTGGGGCAATTTCGTGCGCGCCAGCCGCGTTCGAATCCAGCAACTGAGAGACCAGTATGGCTCCTCCTTTCCGATCACTTGGTTTGTCTATCGGAGAGGATATGAGCGCCGGCAACAGCGCCAAGAGAAGAACATAATCTCTGATATTAGGTCCATTCAAAGGAAATACAACGTCGAACTGGTCTGGTTTTACTCAGGACAGCAGCTCATCGACTACCTAAATGGAGTTTCTACCTCAGAGCCTATTATCGCCAGACCTAGAAACAGGAATCTCGTCAAGATTAACGGTTTCGAATACTTCGGTCATGCCAACCGTGCCTGTTTTATGTTTGACTATAGCAATGAAATCGACGGAGCTTCCAAGGTCTACCTTCACGAAGATCAGTTATCTAAAATTCAGAAGGGGGTCTTTGCTCGTGGAGCCTTCATCAAGAGTTGGGGTTGTTATACTGGGAGAAGCATGAGTCGCAAGTGGCGAATTGCCACTCGGTGCGAGATGATTGGGGCGACTGGTCAGACCGATTATTCCAGCGGATACATTGGTGGAGGGGCTCTTCCTCTAACGAAAGAGCCGTGGACCAGATGATGGGGGACAACACGCAACGTGCTTCCCACAAGCCTTCTTCGCCTTCTCATACAGTGCAGCGCATACGGGGATCGAACCCGTGCCCCGGCCTTGAGAGGGCCGTGACCTAACCACTAGTCGAATGCGCCATGAAGTCATTAAACGGGCTGCAGCCTACAACCACGACGCTACTTAGCAAAGTAGCGCTAACCCCATCCTCCATCCATATAACTCTCCATAAATGTGAGAAGGCAAAGATAATTGAGCTAGGGACAGGATTGTAAGCAGTATTAACAAAATATTAATGGCATGTTCCGCAGATAATTGGTGGATTGTTACACGAATGGGGTAAGACGTTTTGTGCTGTGGTACTCCTAGAGCTAGGAAGGCATGATAACTCTGTTCCTCTAGCTATCCAGCAATTAGAAATACTCCGACGATTAAAGGTTCAAAATTTACGCATCTTGTTTAGGTTGAATTAAGCCCGATGGCTAACATCAAATATTAGATCCGTAGCACTTTCTCTCACGTCTGAATGGGTATGGCGGTCATTGACTCTCATGGGAGATAGTGCTCTCGCCAGATGAGGAAGCAGACTCCATCCTGAAAGTCGCCTGCGTTGCCTTAGTCTAGATTGGTAGCCGAGCGGTTTTGTAGGACAGACCGCAGGCAAGATTCGAAAATACGCTTGGACTTGCGCCTGAGATGTTTTTCTTGCTCCCACTGTCTCAACATCGACTGGATCCCCCTAACCGAGGTTGGTTTGTGGGATAGATTGTCGTGTTTACGCTCGTGGTAAAAGAAGAGTGTCAGAACAAGCACGGTGCCCACACGTATAACACGACACAGAGATTTTCTAGCAGGAAGGCTTTTTACACATGTCAGACCACAGCTCGTCTTCTACGAGAGCCTGTCGCTTGCTGGTGCCGAATTTATTTCATGAGACTACACCCACTTACAACTTTTCGTCACAACCAATCGGGACATCCTGCATACCACGAAATAGTATGGGTCTTATATTTTTTTGTGAGAGAGTAAAAGCGTGGTTTGATTCCGATCATTAGATACAGGGCGGATTTGCAGATGCAATTGACTAATCTAACTCGCAACTTGGAGATTGGGGCTAACTCCTATCTTCTTAAAGCAGGAGGAAATAGCATCCTACTAGATGCCGGCTTTCATCCTAAAATGGAAGGGTGGACGGCACTGCCAAACTTTTCTCTTCTCGATAGGGAGAATTTAGATGTTGTGGTGCTTACTCATGCCCATCATGACCACGTAGGTGCTCTTCCTGTATTAACCAAACGCTATCGCGACATACCTATCTACATGACGCCTGCTACAGCACATATAGCAGGTATTGTGCTACACAATTCCGTCAATGTTATGATGCGACGGAGGGAGGTCGCCAATCTTCCAGAGTATCCCCTCTTTACTCATCAAGGAGTGGACCGATGTGCGGAATTGTGGCAACCACGACCAATAGGTTACGCTTTTTATCCTTGCAGTTTCTTTGGGAGGAAAATGCAGGATGTTCGCGTATGTTTTTTTGACGCTGGGCATGTTTTGGGATCGGTAGGTATTCTCATTGAAAGTGAGGGGCGCACCTTCTTCTATACAGGGGATGTTAATTTTAGCGATCAGTCTATCCTCCGCGGGGCTGATTTTCCAGAAGAAGGGATAGACATCCTTATGATGGAGACCACCAGGGGGGACTCTCCTACAGAAAAAAACTTTACGCGTGCCACCGAAGAATTGCGGCTAGCGCAGGCAATTAAAGAAATATTTGAGCAAGGCGGAGCGGTCACTATCCCGGTCTTTTCCTTGGGAAAAACACAGGAGCTGTTGGCAATGTTCTGGAAGATGCGCGCCTACGGTCTGCTGCCAGCAGCGCCCATCTATATAGGCGGGCTTAGCGCTAAACTCACACTAGTGTACGATACCTTTTCCTTGAACACCCGCCGCCATTCTCCAACACTTCAGCTTCTGCAAGAAATGACCCCTTACATAGTCAACGGAGCAGAAATCGGATCTTGCTATCCAAAGCAACAGTCCATCTTTGCGCTTTCAAGCGGCATGATGTCAGAAAATACGCTCTCCAATATCTTTGCACGCCGGATTCTTGAATCCCCTCGACAAGGCCTTTTCTTCGTCGGTCATGTGGATGCTGATTCACCTGCAGGTAAGATACAAAGAACCGTGATTGATCAAGAAGTTGTCTTGGAGGTGGGGCTTCCAGCCCTAAAAAGGAAATGTCAGTGCAAGGAATTTAATTTCAGCGCTCATTCTTCTCGCGAAGCTCTTTTGGCATATGCACTACGTATTCGGCCCAAGACCATTGTGCTAGCGCACGGTGACTTTTTAGCTTTAGAATGGTTCCGCATGTCTCTCGCCGAGGCGCTCCCGAAGACAAAGATTATCCTCCCAAAACCCGGTCAGGCAGTGGATTTGTAGCTAACTACATACAAGCCCGCTCTACGGAGAGAGCCATCCTGTGCCGTGCCTTACAGCAGATTGAGCATGAATTCTAGTTGGCATGCCATAGAATTCAATGCTAGAGTGTACCGGTTCTCTTCTATGTCTAGGAGGCTTTTTTTTGCTTCCACCAGGAGACGGATCCCTGTTCGCGATGCCGCTTGTACGGCGCCTGTTTTCGATACCATACTGATGATGGCGCTTGTATCTAAAACGCCCCTTCTCCTGGAAAGGAGTGATATACGGATGTTATTCCCATCGTTATCATCAAGCTTTTTGGAACGAAGCATCAGGAGTACTGGTAGTGTAAACTTGCCCTTCTCAAGGTCCGTTCCTAGTGTCTTTCCTTCCTGGATTTCATTACCGACTAGGTCTAGACAATCGTCATAGATCTGGTAAGCAACCCCCAATTGCTGGCCAAACTGGCGCAAAGCGCTAATCGCTCTCGTACTGGCTCCGCTAACCAAAGAGCCAAGTTCACAGGACAGGGCCAAGAGCGCTGCCGTCTTCATCTCAATAATACGGTGATAATCAGCAATGCTTAATCGGAGATCGAACCGGCGCTGAGTCTGAAGGATTTCACCACTACAGATTTCGGTGGAGGTATCCGCAACTTTGCGGCTAATTTCTCGATTAGAGAAGCCAGTAGCAAGCCGTAAGGCATGGGAGAAAAGATAGTCCCCCAGAAGGACGCTTAAAGCATTTCCCCATTCTGCGTTAGCCGTAGCTTGAGAGTGACGTAGGTCTGCCCCATCTATGATGTCATCATGCACCAGAGTAGCAGCGTGTATGAGCTCAAGGATAACGGCAAGGTCTATATGCTCCGAGGTGATTGTACCGGTGGCTCCACCTGCGAGCAGAGCGAGAATAGGACGTAAACGCTTTCCACCCTTGGTCGTTACATGGGCAATGTGGCGCCTTACCATAGGATTAAAGAGACGGGATTGACGGAGAATTTTTTCCTCGACGGAATACAGGTGAGTACAAACCAATTCTATTACTTGCTCACACGCAAAGGATACCGTGTTTGGAGGGGGGCCCAACCTTTTCATTTAAGAACTCTCTAAATTTGGAGAGGATCATTCTCTTCACTGCAAGCAACAAGGTTGTTATCCCGCTTTTTCCAGAAGAACAAACCAAAGAGAACGTTTGCCGTTGCTATTTTTGTAGAGATAACGTGGATGCAGCGGCAATGTCTTCCAAAAGACTTGCTGTGGTGAGCCAAGTATAGGAGAAGCACACATCCATTCTCGTATGACGAACTAAATCGCAAAGGTGATAGGCAAAGCAAGATAGTGAGGCAAAGATTAACAACTCATCTCTGATGTTGGATGCGTATGCGCAACCACATCGTGCGATCTGCAAGTATTGCTTTCTCTTTCTTTGGCTTCCTTTAGTTTTTTCAGCTTCTGTAATTAAAAGGAGGCCTGCATAGAACCGAGGGAACAAAGGAACACCTGCTTGGGATGTTGTCCAAGGCTCCATGAACTTCTCCTCCAGCTTTCCAGCGCTAGCACCAGTTTAGTTTCCTTCTTTCAGACACGACCGATGGATCTCCTAGCTAGATTATTTTCGGAAGGTCATCCCTCAAAGAGCATTTAGAGATCTATCAAGGGTTGTGTACAGATCTTTTCTTCCATTGTTGGCTCAGTCTAGATTATGCGGCCCTTTAGGCAATCAATTCCAATGCTAGTGGGTCTCGCCGTGGCTTTCTACCGAGTAATGTGACAGATCAATAGACAGGGTAGTGGCGCCTGATGTCGGTGCTCTTTTTCGTAGCCATGACCACCCTTCTCAAGATTTACTACCTCTCCACATCTGTTTGATGAATATCCTTTGCACAGGAATTAACCATAGGATTGCTCCTATCTCCATGCGAGAGCGCTTCGCCTTACCTCCACATGAGATGGAGATATTACTCCACCAGATCCATCAAATCGATGGACTCCATGAAGCTGTAATTCTTTCTACCTGCAACCGAGTAGAGTTCTATGTAGCCACTATTTGTCCAAGGCTTAGTGGGGAGAGGATTCAGAATATTCTGAGCGATCGAGTTGGTTGCAAGGCTCCCTTCTATCACCATGCGATGCCTTTTAGTGTGCGACATTTGTTCCGAGTAGCCAGCGGCTTAGACTCCATGATATTGGGAGAGACGGAAGTACTTGGGCAGGTGAAACGCGCCTACGATAAAGCTCTAAGACGTGGATCCACCTCCAGGCACCTAAATAAGCTCTTTCAATATGCCTTTCGAGTGGCAAAGACGGTAAGGTCAGAGACAAGAATTACTCGGGGTCCAACCTCTATAGGAGCAGCGGTGGTTGAGCTTGCTGAGAAAATCTTCGATGATCTAGAAAAGTGTCGTATCATGATTCTTGGCGCTGGGGAAACAAGTAAACGTACGGCGCGTAGCCTGATCTCTAGAGGCGTGCAGAGCACCTTTGTCTCCAATCGTACCTACGAACGAGCAGCACGTCTTGCAGCTGAGGTTGGGGGGGAGGCCTTGCACTTTGCTCAGTGGCAAAACGCTTTTCCCGATGTGGATATCCTTATCAGCTCTACCAGTGCACCTTATCCAATCCTTACAAGTGAACAGCTCTCTCTCCTCATGAAAAAGAGAAGAGAGCGCCCAGTTTTTATCATTGACCTGGCTGTACCTCGAGATGTTGAAGCCTCTGCCAGTAATCTAGACAGTGTTTTCCTCTATGATATCGATTCCCTTCAAGACATCGCCCAGCAGTCCATTAATATTCGTCATTGCGAACTTGAATGCTGCGAGGCTCTCATCGAAGAGCATGTGCGTGGATTTGTTGCCAGGCTACAACATAGGTCCACTTGGGAGAATTCTCATAGATTGTTATCTGTATGAAGTCTCTTAGGATCGGTACGCGAGGCAGTGACCTTGCGCTCGCACAAAGTCTTATCCTTCAGATTGCCCTCTCCCAAGCGTATCCAGAGCTTTCTATAGATACGATCGTTATTCGCACACAAGGTGATGTGAGACTGGATGCTCCGTTGGGAATAGCTTCCCCCCTTGACAGGGGGGCCTTCACCAAAGAATTGGAGACTGCCCTCCTGCAAAAAACGGTCCATGTGGCGGTGCACAGTCTTAAGGATTTGCCTGTAGAGAACACCCCCGGACTTATTATTGGGGCTACCCTTCCAAGAGCCTCATGTGAGGATTTCCTCATTTCTAAACAGGCCGGCGGACTTGAGGCCCTGCCTAGGGGGGCTCGTGTTGCCACGGGTAGTCAACGGAGAAGATTTCAAATTCTTAGACAACGCCCGGATCTTGTTGTGGAAGGCATACGTGGCAATGTGGCGACGCGTCTCGCCAAGCTAGCAGGAACTAATGGACTCCACGCTATTATAGTTGCTAGAGCTGGACTGGAAAGGTTATATGCCCTAGTGCCCGGAGGCCTCTGCGAAAGGTTGGGGCTATACGCGAAAGCGTTAAAAGATTTTTTGCCTGCTCCTGGTCAGGGAGCAATCGCCATTCAAGTACTAGAAAAGGATAAACAAATTCGCCAGTTACTTATGCCGGTCCATGACTCTCCCACTGAGGAATGTGTGCGCGCTGAGCGCCTTCTTTTGAAGAAGTTAGGCGGGGGGTGTCATTCGGCGTTGGGAGCTCTAGCCAAACCACTTCCGGGGGCTATTTACCTCCAGGCTACTTGGTTCCAAGGTATCTCTTTTCGCTATGCTCAAGCAACAGCCTCCACTGCTGAAGAAGTAGCGACGCAAGTTTTTTCTACTTTTTCACAAGGCGGAGGGACTGATTGTTGATTAAGGAGCTTGTATGATAAACGAGGGGGGGTGCTGTCATCTTGTTGGAGCCGGCCCAGGAAATCCTGGCCTTCTTACTTTACTCGGAAAAGAATGTCTCTCTAAGGCACAGGTCGTTGTTTATGACCACTTATGTTCGGCAGAGTTACTTCATTTTGCGCAGAAATCAGCAGAATGCATTTATGCTGGTAAAAAAGCAGGTCGGAAGGCCCTTTCGCAGGAAGCGATTAACCAGTTACTCATAGAAAAAGCTAAAAATGGGTTATATGTGGTTCGATTGAAAGGGGGAGACCCCTTTCTTTTTGGACGTGGTGGTGAAGAGGCCGAGGCTCTTGCCGCCGCTGGAATTGCCTTCGGCATTGTGCCAGGTGTCTCCTCAGCCATTGCGGGGCCGGCTTATGCTGGTATTCCAGTTACTCACCGCGGTTACAGCGCTTGTCTGACGATATTTACCGGACATGAAGACCAAAACAAATCTTCATCCAAGCTAGATTATGCAGCGCTCATCCACGCGGGAGGCACTAGGGTTATGCTTATGGGAATGGCACGTCTAGAAACAATTATTAAGGAGCTCCTTATGCACGGTATGCACAGAAGTACCCCAGTGGCATTGATCCGTTGGGCAACTACCGGCTACCAGCAAACCCTATGCGGGCCACTGGAAGAGATTTCGCAGAAGGCACAGAAGACCGGTTTTGCTGCACCTGCCGTTGCCGTTTTTGGCGAAGTAGTGCGGCTGCGGAAGAAATTGAACTGGTTTGAGTCCCGCCCACTCTTCGGTAAGCGCGTTGCCGTTACTCGCAGCACCCTGCAGGCCAGCTCTCTCCTGAGGGCCCTCCGCAACCTAGGGGCTGACGCCTTTGAATTGCCAACTATCCGCATCGAGCCTCCAAAGGACAAAAGAGCATTCCTCCAACTTGTCACAGACGCCCATAAGTACGACTGGTTAGTTTTCACGAGCCCTAATGGAGTAGACGCTTTTTTTCAAGCATTTTTTGGAATTTACAAAGATGTTCGGGAAATTGGCGGTATACGCATCGCCGCCATCGGACCAGCGACTGCAGATCGGATCCGCTCTTATCGCTTGCAGATAGATCTCATGCCTACTCAGTATGTAGCGGAGGCGGTCGTGAGGGCTTTCCAGGAAAAGATGAGTGTGGAGAATTTGCGTATTCTCCTGGCCCGCTCAGGAAACGCTCGTCCCTTTTTAAGAGAAGAGTTCACCCGGCTGGGCGCTATTGTAGATGAAGCGATTGCTTACCGTACGGTACCGGAAAGCGATGAATGTGTCGGAATGCGACGTTTTCGTAAAGAGGGAGCAGACATTGTTACATTTACTAGTTCTTCCACTGTAGAAAATTTCTTCGCACTTCGACTTGCACTACCTGGAAATTTTAGAACAGCTAGTATCGGTCCAATTACCTCACACACCTTAATTAGGCTAGGGTTTCCAGTAGATATCGAAGCGGTTCAACACACCATTCCCGGACTAGTGAAAGCTATTTGTAAGTACTATACCGCCACTCCGTGAATTGTTATCCTTCTGTTACTTATGTGTTTTTGTCGGGAGGTGGGATTTCTACGTAAAAAAGAACCTTCAGATACTGCGTCAGTTAAAGGAGTGGCAAGCTTTGCAGTATTATTCCACTTCGTCGGCCTTCTGAGCCAACTAACGAAATTGCCACCGCTTGATTTTTCTTTCCTGCCATCAAAGATGATCCAGATCAAGGTGCCTCCCCCTATCTCCCTCTGGATTATTAAGCCAGGATCCCTGGGAGACGTTATCCATACTCTACCTTGTGTGTCTGCCATTCGTACCCAGTGGCCACGTACACAGATCTCCTGGATAATTGATCCCCGTTGGGAAACCATTTTAGATGACAATCCCTCTATAGACCATCGAATCCTCTTCCCAAGGAAGCACTTCCAAGGTTGGAACGGTACACTTCGCGCTATAGAATGGTTGGCCACTCTTTTACGGCAGAAACCCCCGGAGATTTGCTTAGACCTCCAAGGCTTGTTACGTAGTGCTATCATTGCAAGGTGTAGTCGAGCTAAGCATATCTTTGGACTGCCGGGTTCTCGTGAGGCAGCTCGGCTTTTTTACCATCATGCCAAATTTTCTACTACAAGGACTTTCCACGCTGTGGACCGCTATTTAAGCATTCTCTCTGCTCTTGGCTTGCCCGATCCAACCTGCCCGGAATTTCCGCTTCCCTCTGGTTTTCCTCCAAAAGGTTTACCTGATTTTCCCAATTGGATTCTCCTCCACCCCTTTTCCCGTGGGAAGGGCAAGTCCCTTAGCGAAACAGCTATTCTCCGATTCTGTAGACGCTTTGATTCTCTTCCTGTTCTTATTGCTGGTATCGGAAAACTCTCTTCTAACTTACCACCACACTGTAGTTCGCTTCTTAATAAGACTTCTCTTTTAGAAATGATCTGGCTATGCCTGCATGCCGATTTTGTGGTGTCGGTGGACAGTGGGCCCGCTCACATAGTAGCGGCAGCCCGCGGGGGTCGGCTGCTCTCCTTACACACCAAGAGCGACCCGCGGATAGTAGGGCCCTATTCTCCCCATGCATGGATTTGGCAGGGAGGAGAAATTCGCAGACAAAGTCTCTCTCCTCGCGCAAAGATCCTTCCCACGAAGCAACTTGGAAGATCCGATGTGGACCACGTTGCCTCGTGGCTCAAAGAAAGGCTATAAGTCATCCCGCGCGTTCTTTGATCCTATCAAGATTTTCTAGCTTCTCTACAGTCGCGTTTTGCCTAAATCCATCCCCACTGCTCCGGCGATTTTTTATAGAGATCTACTTGATCTGATGGATCACTACAAGATGCAGTTGCTTGCAAAGCACTCTGTTATCCTGACTCGTCGCTACTTTGGAAAGACTATGCGCATGTTTGCTCCGTTCTATCTCCCTAGTGAATGCATTAATTCCTGTACATACAGTGTGGATTTTCTCGGCAGAACTCCATTCTGCGTGTCACTTTGGAAATTGGTGAGGTGGGGCTAGAGGCCGTCATCTTGCTGTGCAAGGATTTCGTAGCCTTCTGTTAGTTGCTTGGTGAGCATTCTAAGTTTGTCTCTCATAAATACTTGGAACGTTGTATACGCCTCCTCGCCATAGAAGTTCCATCTATTTCCCTGGAGGTTGCACCCGTGGAGGAGGTTTCTGAATACCAGAACATGGCTAATGCAGGTGAGGATGGGGGGTTTGGCCCAAAAGAAACTTGGAGTGGCGACTGGATGGTCCAGAACGTGCTTGCAAAGCCTTAGATTCCTCCGACTTGGATTGGGAAAAGGCTCTTTATGGACTGTGGAAGTGACAGGAGGCTATCGCTTTAGCAGCACACGCTGAAATATCTACTTCGTGTTTGTCGGAAGGCCCAGCTAACAACTGAGCCTCCCCTAGGTTATGCCCAGCAACAGGGAATTTTTCCCCTCCATATATCGATCTCAAATCAAGAACTCATTTAATTGCTCTGTGCATTTCTGATCACCTTTCCTCGTATTAGCATTACTCTAAGCACCAGAGAGCGCCCTCAGTCCCGTCGTGGATGTTCTTGCCTTGTGAGGAGGCGCGTTACTTATAATGAATGCTGGGGAAAGTCCAGAGCCTGGGGGTTATGCCGATCGAGGGGTCTCACTCACTTGCATCAAACGGCTTCTCACGGTATTTCTCCTGAGTGTTCTGCCAGGGAACGCTCCGCCACGGAGCGGTTCTCCGTTGCCAACAGCATTCTCTTGAAGAGGTCTCTCAACACCTTATTGCACTCGGCCTGGGATCCCATTGGAAAGACTGGGATGCTATGATTTCTTCCGCGACATGAGTGTTATCTGAGTAATGGCAAAGAGCAAAAGAACGTCAATGCTTCTCCCATCACGTTTAGTGGAACACAATGAAAGGGCCTTGCATCGCGCGGAGCGGCCCACGGACTCTTAACACAATCTAGAAGCCGCGCCAGTCTACTCTATTTCACCGCAGGAGGGCAAGTGATTACCGTCAGAGAAAAGAAAATAAAGCAAATCAGGCTTTCCGGAATTGAGAGTTAACATGCGCCGACAGTCTGAAGGGCATTTGCTACAATCTTGGCAGTGTGTTGAATATCTTCTAAAGTATGTGCGGTGGAGAGAAAGCTGGTCTCAAACTGAGAGGGAGGAAGATAGACCCCGTGACGTAAGCATACCTGAAAAAATTTTCTAAAGGCGGAGAGGTCGCTCTTTTGCGCATCGGAGAGATTGCAGACAGAATGAGGAGTAAAATAGAGACAAAACATTGATCCGATGCGGTGGAAAGTAAGAGGTTTTCCCTGGATGCACTCTAGGATAGCTTTTTCAAGACTGCATCCAGTCTTTTCTAGCCGTTTCCAGCCGTCGATTTTCTGAAGTTCTCGGAGTTGTGTAAGGCCAGCTGTTAGGGAGAGCGGATTTCCTGAAAGAGTGCCAGCCTGATAGACTGGGCCATCTGGAGACAGATAGTCCATGATGTCGGCACGTCCACCAAATGCACCTACCGGGAGACCACCTCCGATGACTTTTCCTAGGGCTGTAAGGTCTGGACAAACACCAAAAATTTCCTGTGCCCCGCCTGGAGCGAGACGAAACCCAGTCATGACCTCATCAAAGATAAGCAACGCCCCATAATGGTCGCAGAGACGTCTTAGCTCTTCTAAGAAACCTGGAACCGGTAGGTAAAGGCCGGCATTGGCTGGAACAGGCTCCAAGATTACTGCTGCAATGGCACGTCCCTCCCTTCGAAAAGTTTCCCTAACAGCGTCAGGGTTGTTGAAGGGCAACACCCTTGTCAATTCAGCAAGGACTCGTGGTATTCCTGCACTATCGGGCTGTCCATAAGTTAGTGCTCCACTTCCCGCCTTGACAAGGAGTGAATCCACATGTCCATGGTAGCAGCCCGCAAATTTGACTATTATGTCTCTCTTAGTAAAGCCTCTAGCGAGCCGAATACAACTCATGGTCGCCTCAGTGCCACTATTAACCATACGCACTTTTTCGATAGATGGGACCATACCTCGTATAGTTTGAGCCATTTCTACCTCCAGAGCAGTAGGTGTGCCAAAGCTGATGCCATTTTTTGCGGCTGCGTAAATGGCCTCTACGACGGCTTTATGACTATGTCCCAGGATAGCCGGGCCCCAGGTACAAACGTAATCAATATATTTTGTTCCGTCCACGTCAGTAAGGTGTGATCCTCTGGCCTGCCTTACGAAGAACGGCTGTCCTCCAACCGCCTTAAAAGCTCTGGCTGGCGAGTTGACTCCGCCCGGTATCAAAGCCCTTGATTTTAAAAATAACTGCCCGGATTCTAGCATAGAAGCGATAGCAAGTTCACAAAGGTTAACAGGAATGCATAACGGCTACGGAAAATCTGGCTACTTACTTAACTAGCAACTTTTCCAATTTTCTCTGCTCGGAAATCCTCTCGCAGAACCTGTTAAATACGTAGGTCCAAAGAGAGCTTCCAAGTAAATAGATATGGCAAGGAGAGGCGAACACGGTGGAGGCAGCATGGCGCATCCTCCCATGTGGATCAAGTACAAGCCAGCTTGGTCAGTTTACAGTAAGAGCCGCTGCAAGCAACAATACTAAAGCTACTAAATGAAACTGTGAAAATGTTTTGTTCCTCGTGCTCGTGCTCCAAGCTTCAATTGCAACAAACTCTTGCCGTGGGAAATGTCATGTAGCACCTACACTACTGTAGGCTGGATATATTCTACGTTCCAGTACAAGAGGAGAATCACACAAGCAACTTCAC
>Ga0134126_10000239_pt1 | contig 70951 bp, 56 predicted proteins | sample KB31752_FD_96881 | JGI IMG/M metagenome (GOLD analysis project Ga0134126, IMG submission 96881) | Terrestrial soil microbial communities with excess Nitrogen fertilizer from Kellogg Biological Station, Michigan, USA - KB3-175-2 | ecosystem: Environmental > Terrestrial > Soil > Unclassified ...
TACGATTTTCTCTGCTGACTTGTCAACCAGATTGTGATCGTAAGATTGAAGTTTTATCCTGATTCGTTGAGACATTTTAAAGAACTTTTTTTATCCAAATTTATTTTGGGAGTGCAAAAGTAGTCTGTATCACTTAAATAACAAAAAAATTATCCCCCCTTTCTTAAAAAACTTTCAAAGCCATTACTGGCACTATATTTTCTGTTCAGAAAAATAAAAATTATATAGATGAAAAACGAGAATAATTCAAAAAACGACCGCTTGTCGGGTCAAATTGATTCCCCGCACGATCGTGAAGAAATGAAACAGGAAGTTACTGAAATAGAAATTCCGGACATCAATGAAATTCCCGGGCAGGAAAATTTTGTGCCGGCGCCACTCGGCGAATTGGCTGATACCACTATTTCTTCTGCTGATGAAGAAGGAGATGGATTGTTTGAAGATAATATTGACGAAGACATTAAAAATAGTTCCGGTTCCAACGTTTCCACTACAGAAAAAGAAGATTTAAGAAAAGCGGCAAACGATATGCCCGGCGATGATGAAAGTCTGAGGGATGCAGCTCTTGATAATACAGATGATGACGGAACTCCGCTAAACGAAGAAAGTTTTAAAAAGAATATCAGTGCCACTGATCTTGATATTCCCGGAGCAAAATTAGATGACGCCGATGAAGAAATTGGCGAGGAGGATGAAGAAAATAATGATTACAGCCTCGGCGCAGATAACGATGTAATTCCGGAAGATGAATTCTAATCTAAGATATTATAATTGTTGAGAATTGAACATTGGCTCAGAATCTTACCTCATAGAGAGATTCTAATAATAAAAGATCTCCTATGCTAATTTAATAGATTTTTTATAGTTTTTGATGAAGAAGAAATTCTCTTCCCAAATAGTATGAGAATAAAAATCCACATTGGCATTCAATAATAAGCCCACAAAAAGTATTGATTCTTATTTAGGCTGAAATTAACTTTTGGATTTTCCTTTCTTATTGCCGCAGTATGCCGATTCGAAAAAAAGGAGTGACAGGGGCGCCGCCCCCACAGCAAACCAACAAAAAGTGCTGATTCTTATTTAGCATGAAATTATGTTTTGCATTTCCTGCTTTTTTCATCGCTAAATCAGTATCGCAAATTTTTTATTAATAAAATAAACGATGCTCGTAAAACGAAAAAGCGATCACTCTCTACTTCCCAACTTTCAAAACCTGGAAAGTGCCTGGTATCATCTTAGGTCTTTCATGGGCATTTTGAGGATTTGCGGGTTCAAATTCAGCGGTTGGCAAAAATAAATCTCCCGTTTTTTTATCAATTGTAATGGTTCTTGCTCCCGGTTTGGTTGTTATAGTTCCAAGGCTTATAAATTCGTTTGCTGATTTTTCTTTAAAGACCGAGATAGTTCCATCTCTTCCATTGGGCACAAAAATAATCTCCTTATTAGCATCAAAAGTAGTACCATCAGAGCCTTCGCCTATTGGAAGTTTATCAATAATCTTTCCATTAGTGGCATCCATTACTATTAAAAGTTTACTCTCCGAACAACCGGAAAACAACCTGTTCGTTTTAGTATCAATAGCAAGCCCCGACGGCCCTTCACCGGGCGCTAACGGCCAGCGACCTATTACTTTAAAAGTTTTTAAATCAACTACTGCTATCTCGTTTTTATCTTCAAGATTTACAAATAATTTTCCTTTACCATTGGAGGCTGCTTCTTCAGGTTTTCCGTCTAAAGCGACAGAATCAATTAACCTATTTTTTACAGGATCAATAATAGAAAGATTTTTGCTGTGGCCATTGTTGGTAATAATTTTTTTAGTGAAAGGCTCATAATTAATGCCATCAGGGTTTGAGCCTGCGGGTATTTGGGTTATAACTTTATTTGTTTTTAAATCAAAAACGGTTACGTTATTTAACCTGCCGTTACTGGTGTAACCTCTGCCAAGTTCGTTATCAAAAGCGATTCCATGGACGCCTGTAGTATTCGGTATCACGCCAACTGAGTCGCCAGTATTTTCATCCAAAATATTTACCTGCGAACCGTGCGATACATATATTTTACCATTGTTAACTGCTATATAGTCCCACCCTCCGCTGCTTTGAATGTGAAATGTTTTTACAACTTTATAATCTATTTTATTTTGAGCTTCGGTTGTGTTTTGAAATAGTATAAAAGCAACAACAGTTAACAGGTGCTTTACTCGCATAGTAATTTTTTTTTGCAAACTAAGAAATGATTCTGTTGAAAATCTGTAGTAAAAATTGTGTTGAAGACTTTGTCAGACCGGGACGGTCAGACAAGTTCTTCAACATTTCTTCAGAATCATTTCGTATTTTTTCAAAAATTTAAGCACTTGAAAATTCTTATCATCGAAGATGAAAAAGCCCTGAGCGAAAGTATTGCAGAGTACCTTTCGAAACAAGATTACCATTGTGCTATAGCCTCCAATTTTTATGATGCAATTGATAAAATTGAATACAGTAATTATGATTGTATCTTACTCGACATCACACTTCCGGATGGCGACGGATTAAAAATTTTGGAACTATTAAAGGACGATAAAAAAACGGATGGTGTACTTATTATCTCTGCAAAAAATTCTTTGGACGATAAAATAAAAGGGCTCGACCTTGGGGCTGATGACTATTTATCAAAACCGTTTCATCTTTCTGAATTGAACGCACGTATCGCCGCAATTATCCGAAGAAAAAACTTTGATGGAAACAGCATTATCCAGTTTGAAAATCTCTGCATTGATACTCAAAAAAAATTGGTAACTGTTGAGACGAACCCGGTAGACCTGACGAAGAAAGAATACGAACTGTTGTTGTATTTTGTTGCTAATAAAAAGAGATTGATCTCTAAAGAAGCGATAGCAGAGCATCTTTGGGGAAATGAAATGGGCGGTAGTTTTGATTTTATTTATACACATATAAAAAATCTGCGCAAAAAATTAACAGATGCCGGAAACGCAGATTATATTAAATCGGTTTATGGAATGGGGTATAAATTTACCGGCCAATGAAGTTAATTGCCAAATACAACCGGGTAAACATTCCCATCACTATTGCCGTGCTTCTGATAAGCAGTGTTGCCTATTACTTTATTCTTCATTATGTTTTGCTACGACAAGTTGATAAAGACCTGCGAATAGAGCAACAGGAAATCATTCATCACATCAAAGTAAATGGATCTCTGCCGGAAACTTCGAATTACAAAGATCAGAAGATTACATTTCAAAAGACAAATCTTGCCGACTTTAAAGAAAAGTTTTCCACCGAATCGGTTTATAATAAAAAAGAAAATGAGGAAGAACCTTATAGAAGAATTGATTTCCTGGTCAATCAAAACGGGACAAATTACATAGCGACCGTAAAAAAATCCGAGCAGGAAACAGAAGATATTGTACGCCTGATTTTAACGATTACCTTTTCAGTAATTGCCGTTTTATTATTGGTATTGTTTATTACCAACAGGTTTCTTTTAGGCAAATTGTGGAAGCCATTTAATCATACGCTCAGTCAGCTAAAACAATTTAATCTCTCCTCTAAAAATAATATAACGCTTGAAACCACCAATGTGGATGAGTTTATAGAATTGAACAATACTGCGATGTCATTGACACAAAAGGTTAAGAACGATTATGAATCGCTGAAAAGCTTTACGGGGAACGCTTCGCATGAGATACAAACTCCGTTGGCCATTATTAAAAACAAGATTGAGCTATTATCTCAGTCGGACAATCTTGAAGAATCCCAAATCCATATCATACAAAGTTTAAATGACGCAACTTCGAGGCTTTCAAGGTTAAACCAATCTTTGTTGCTTCTTACAAGGATTGAGAACCGTCAATTTGAACCGGCTGATAGAATTGATTTTTCAGCCGCTGTCCAAAAAAGCATTGACAACTTTCGTGAACTCGCCGATCTAAAAGACATCAAAATTGAAAAGAACATCAAAAATAATGTTACAGTTGAAATGAATGATTCACTTGCAGACATTTTAATTTCAAATATTATTCTCAACGCCATAAAACACAATTTCCCTGGCGGCGATATAAAGATTGATTTGACTGAAAGCGTTTTTGTTGCTAGTAATACAGGCCATGAACCGAAGGCGAAAACTACCGAACTGTTTGAGCGTTTCAAAAAGGAGTCAACTTCTCCCGAATCCCTTGGACTGGGTTTATCTATTGTAAAAACGATCTGTGATTCTTATGGGTTTGCCGTTTCGTACAACTTCACAAATGGAATGCATGTAATGCAGATAACATTTACACGGGAGAATTTTATAAACCCTATCACAGCATAGTTGCAGTTTCGCGTCAATAAATGTAAAATCAAAATGATAAAAATGAAATCGCGGTTAAAAGTCTTTTTATTGCTGGCATTAAATACTCTATTATTCACCTCTGCACAGTGCGGTATAAATCATAAAGAAATTTTTAATCAAATTGATAAAAAATATACATCACAAATTGATTCTATTCCTTTTCAAAATAATCAACTGCTTAATTTCAATTCCTATTTTATACTGTTGAGCCAAAACCTCAAACAGGAATTTACCCGGCCTTTTCATTTCAATAAAAAGGATTGGGGAAATTTTGGTAAATATGCAGCAGTCACAATTGCATTATCTTTTGCTGACGAACCAGTTCAGCAAGCTGCGCTGAGGTTGAGAAACCGGAATACGGGATTAAATGTTATCAGTAAAGATGCAAGTAATTTTGGAGGGATATATGAAATCTTTACGGTAGCGGGAATCGGAGCTTATGGACTTATAACCAGCAATAATAAATTAGTCAACACAACGCTTTTATCTTCGCAGGCATACATAGTTAGCGGTGCTATGGCCACTGTTTTAAAATTGCTATCCGGCCGCACCAGGCCTTCCTATTATCCTCCGGGGGTTGAGGCGGAGCCCAGGTTTCTCGGGCCTTTTCATAAAAGTTTAAATGATGCAAACGGCTCACATGAAAACAGTTCTTTTCCTTCCGGTCATTCTACTGTCGCATTTGCTGTAGCTACGGTTTTTGCATCTGAATATAAAGATAATCCTGTAATTCCGGTTATTGCATACAGTGCAGCATCTTTGATTTCCATCAGCCGTATCACTGAAAATAAACATTGGGTTACGGATGTCTTTAGCGGGGCTGTTCTTGGATATTTTTCAGGGAAATTGGTTATAAAAAATTATCATCGTTTGAATAAGTATTCATCGGTCGCACAAAAGAAAGATTTGATCTCATTCAAATTGAATTATTCTTTTGGGCATTTGGAACCGGGGATGGTTTATCAATTCAGATAAACAAATTTTCCCGGAATATTTTTTCAGAATTTAAAAAATGCCGGGATACCTCCCGGCCTTTTTTAAATTGAATCAGAAAAAATTATTGATGCAAAGTAATATTTGGAAGTTGAGTTTCTTTACCTTTTTGCACCTGTATATTGGTTATTGTGGTGTCTTTATATCCAAAGGTGCCGTTGTATATTACATTATAGGTGCCTGGATTTAATCCGCGTATTTTAAACCTGCCATTTTCTTCGGGCAACGCAGAAGCAGTATCAGAAGTGTTCCAGAAGGTAACGAATGGTTGCGCGGTATGTGGAAATACGTTTCCTTCTACGCTTCCTGTATTACTTATGGCGAATATGCTGATAAATGGTTTAAGGTAATATTGATGATCCATTAATTTTATTGACTTGCAGATATTGAAATCAAGCCACATTGATGTTTGTCCGGGTTTAAAATTGTCGTCCTCATCTTCACCATGAACATTTATGTATGAATAATTGTCATGGCTGTGAAATAGAGCCAGGGAGTATTTCACTCCTGAAACAACTACATAACTTCCTGCCCCTACGGTGAGTCTCATTTTTATGATATTTCCTGCAGGAATATTTCCGGTGGCTACCATTACATCATTACCGTTTCGAAGTTGCAGAATGTTATAAAGCCCGGGCTTGATATTAAGAGTATCCCATATTCCGTTTTTATCAGAATGCTGGTGGTCTTCATCGTGGTCGCTATCATGTTTCCAACTGTTATCATTTTTATCATCAAACTGGTTATCGTCATTATCACCAGTTTGGTTTCCGTTATGAAGACTGGTATCAATTTTTAATTCTATGTACTTTACATCAATAAAAACTGAATCATACTGACAGGGGTCATCAGTAAGATATACAGCGACATTTTTAGGGCCTAACAGATTATTAGCGGAAGAGTTGTTTTTCTTGCAGGCAATTATCAATACCGGTAAAACAGAAATCATTAATCCATAGCGGAGGATTGTTATTCTTGTGATTTTCATAGAGTTTTTTTTTAGAATTAATAGTAAGAAAGTAGCCAATAGTTATACAGGATTTGATCTGATTTTAATTCTTTACAATAGGCCTCTGAAGAAATTACACAATTTGATTTACTTAAAATCAAATTGAAAACGACTATAATTACTTACATGTAGAAACCTGGATAAGAGTTATTCAGACATCATTTAATTCATAATCCTGCCAAAACGGATTTTTATAACTCCTTTAATATGATAAAAGGTGGGACGTTAAAAACTTACTATTTTTTTTAAATTGCTACCGGGGAGATTTTAAGAAAAAAAAACATTTTTATGACAGACTCAAAATTATCAATCTGTTTTTTCTCTTTCCCTGTATTTTCCAAACGGAATTTTAAACAACGATTTGAAATTTCCTTTATCTTCTTTGCCCATGTAAGTGTCTATGCCGAATACAAGGTTTTCTGAATCTAATCTTTTAAAAGTTCCGAATAATCTATCCCAGATACTCAGCACATCTCCATAGTTGCTGTCCGTGTATGGATTTTCAAAATGATGATGAACCTGGTGCAGGTTGGGAGTAATGAAAACGATGCCCAATATAGAATCTATACGATTGGGCAGCCTGTAATTTATATGCGCAAATGAGGTGGAGAATACCTGGATAATCTGTCTTAAAATCAATATCCAAAATGCTGCCCCGGATAAGAAAACCCATAGTAACGTAAAGGAAAGCCTTATCAGATTTTCTCCCGGATGCTCCCTGAACGTGGTGGAAATATCGACATTAATATCACTGTGATGCACTAAATGAAACATCCATAATCTTTTGACCTTGTGCATGAAAACGTGATAAAAGTATTCTCCTAAATCGAGTAATAAAAAGGTAACAATAAATAAAATTAATGGGCTATGCGATGAGGTAATATAGCGGGCTAAACCGAAATGATGAATGTAAGTCCATTGTATGGTATTTGCGAACGCAATTCCCATGATGAACTGGATCGGGGTGTTGGTTAAGATAAACCGTGCATTTATGAAAGCGTGTTTCCATTTTTTATAATTAAATATTATTCCGGCGATATTTTCGATATTCCAACTAATAAAAAATAGTCCCGCAAATAGAAATAACTCCACCTGCGGCCCATGATTAATAATTAAATTATGGAAATGATACAAAAGGAATAATTTGATTTAGGGATACTTTTTTAAATCGAAAATTTTTTACAGGAAATTTAAAATGCCAAAATCCTTCCACCTTTAAAGCCCAATCCTTTGATTTTCACACTATGGCGGCCCAGTCTTTACCAGTGCGGAATTATGACCCATCCTAAAAAAATTTCCCGGTCATAAATAACTATCCTTGTGATACATTGACAAAGATAATTCATCTGGATTACGGTTGACATTTGAAATGTTTGGCGTGAGCCTGCAAAAAATCAGTAGGATCTCCAAAAGCCGAAGATTTATTCGAGCGACAACGTATTTCAGGTTTTCAATGATTCATCTTTTTTGTTGCCTGCGTTACCTAATAATTTTTCGATCGTTTCAAACGGGCCCTTGTTTTATTTATTGCTTAACTAATATATTTTTCATACACCTTAATTAAAAAAATTATACTTAGAGCGGTGTTTCCTATGGTTATTACCACCGGCTTCAAATTCTCTCCAGATTCAGTCCATAAGTTTGCAAAAACTAATACAACTAAAACAAACCAAATGAAAAAACTATTAAGTTGTACAGCCTTTATGCTCGCACTGAACGCGGTGTCCTACGCCCAGGAAAACGATGGTGGCCATGAACACATCAATGTTCCGGCATTGGTAAAAACTGCCAACATGAAAAAGTATCCTGAATCGAAAACGCATCATATCACCTGGGAAAAGGAAAAAGGAAATTACGAAGCCAACTGGGGTGGAAAGGACGGCGAAGCCAACTCTGTTCAATATACGCCCTCAGGCACTTTTATAGAAATTGTCAAGGAGATACCGGCGAAAGATTTGCCCAAAGGAATTACTACTTATGCAAAGGAACACTACAAAGCCACTAAATTTGGTGACGTTGGGAGAGTTTTGGATGCCCAGGGAAAAACTTCTTACGAAGTAGAGATTCATGGTAAAGATGTAATATTTGATGACAACGGTAATTTTGTAAAGGAAGAAAAGTGATTCGATTAAAATTGCAGATATTAGCTTCCCTATTTATCTCGGGAGGCTTTTGTTTTATAAATATGAATAGAAAAATCGTCATAATATTTCTGAGTTGTATTACTCCGTTATTTTCTGTATGTCAAAATAAAAATCTTGATTATTTCATCAATAAATCATTAGAAAATAATCCCGCGATAACGGATATCCGTAACCTGATTTTAGCCAATCGTATAGACAGTGAACTAATAGTCGCTGCTAATAAATTCCAGGTTACAGGAAGCGGAAACGCTTACTACGCGCCGGTTATAAATGGATATGGCTATGATATGGCCATATCCAACGGGCAACAACTTTCTGCTTTGGTAGCAGTAAACAAACAAATTTATAACAAAAGAAATCTGAGCCTTCAGTTTAAAAGCCTGCAATTACAAAACGACTCATTAACGAATTCGTCCGCTATCACGCAACAGGATATTAAGAAGGCAATCATCACACAGTACATTACTACTTATGGAGACCAGCTTCAGCTTGATTTTTACGATAGATTGATTCAGCTTTTAACTAATGAAGAGGAATTATTAAAAAGCCTTACTCAAAAGAATGTTTACAAACAGGCGGATTATTTAACTTTCTTGGTTACGCTTCAGCAACAACAGTTAACACGAAACCAGTTGTTCGTTCAATACAAAAATAATTACGCTATGCTAAATTATCTTGCGGGCATAATAGATACGACTAGTGAAACGCTTGCTGAGCCTAATATTCGCGTGATTCAAAATTACCAACCCTACAACTCTCCGTTCTTCCTGAATTATAAAATTGATAGCCAAAGAATTGAGAACGAGCGATTGATAGCCAAAGTTCAATACCGGCCCAAAGTGAATCTTTTTGCAGATGCCGGCTATCAATCTTCATTGATTCTCACCCCATATAAAAACTTCGGTTATAGTTTTGGTATTAATCTTACAATTCCAATTTATGACGGCCATCAAAAGCAATTGCAATTTTCAAAATTAGATATTCAACAGAGAACATTACAGAAGAAACAGGAGTTTTTTGATATTCAATTTCATCAGCAATTACTACAACTTCAACAACAACTCAATGACATTGAAAGTCTGTCGTCTAACATCAACAAACAAATAGAATACCTGGAAACATTGATAAAGGTGGATGGAAAATTGTTAGAAACCGGCGACATCCGCATCACGGATTATATTTTAGCATTAAACAACTATGCCACGGCAAAAAACCTGGTAGTGCAAAATCAAATAGCGCGGTACCAGGTGATTCAACAAATTAATTACTGGAATATGAAATTGTAAATGAAATGTCAATGAAAAAAAATTGTTTTCGTTTAATGAAGATACAAAACGTGAATTTCCGGTTGGTGAGGACGCCAAATGGGGTACTCTTAAATGACCGGTATTCTCACAGGCCACAAACTAAATGGCTTTTTACATTATTTATTAGTTTACTGGTTTACAGTTGTAACTCTTCAACAACAGGAACTTCCGGTGATACTCCTGAAGTGCGTACACCCGTAACCGTTACTTCCGTTTCCAACATGTCGCTGAACGAATATATTCAACTGAATGCGACGTCAACTTACCTGCAGCAGAACTTCGTAAAATCAAACCTGAACGGGTACATACAGAAATCAAATATCAAATTTGGCGATCGTGTTCAACGTGGCGGGATATTATTTGTTTTAAAAACCAAAGAAGCAAGCGCCATTGGAAACGCCGTAAACCAACTGGATTCAAGTTTTAATTTTTCTGGTGTAAATATAATTCGCGCTGGCGCTTCGGGGTATGTAATGCAGATAAATCACCAGGCCGGTGATTATGTTCAGGATGGAGAACAATTAGCCGTGATAAGCGATTCGAGGAGTTTCGTCTTTGTAATGAACGTGCCTTATGAAGATAAGCCTTACGTTTCTATCGGTAAGAAAGTGCAGTTAATTTTGCCGGATGCAGAAAAGCTGGATGGAACGATTGCTTCATCTCTTCCGTTAATGGATTCTGTTACACAAACACAATCTTATTCGATAAGGGTAAACACCCAGCATACTATTCCACAGAACCTTATTGCAAAAGTGAAGATTCTTAAAACTTCAATTTCTGATGCCCAGACATTGCCACGGCAATCTGTTTTAACAGATCAAACGCAAACCAGGTACTGGGTTATGAAACTGATCAACGATAGTACGGCGATAAATGTACCAGTAAAACCTGGGATTGAACAAGGAGATACAATACAAATTATCTCACCTCAATTTTCAACTAATACCAAAATATTATTGAGTGGAAATTATGGACTTTCAGATACTGCGTCCGTAATAGTCTCGGCAGGCACTAATATTTCTACGGATTCTGCGAATGCAGGCAAATAGAAAAGTTCACAGCGTTAGAAAATTCTAAATAAACTTATGGAATGAGTAATGAAAACGACCGTTTAACAGATTCTTTAGAACCTTCTTCCGAAAACCATCGGGAGAAAGACCGGAGGTCAGGATATTTTACAAGATATAAAAGCCCTCTTACTGTAGTCATAGCTATAATCATTGCCGGAGGTATCTTCACATACACTAAATTACAAACATCACTTTTCCCGGAAATCACCTTTCCAAAGATAAAGATCATTGCGGACGCAGGATTGCAGCCAGTTGACCGGATGATGGTTACAGTTACGCGCCCGTTAGAACTGGCAATAAAAAAGATTCCTGATTTGTTAGATATCCGAAGCACTACCAGCCGTGGAAGCTGTGAAATTTCTGCCTACCTGGATTGGAATGTAAGTGTGGATCTTAGTATGCAAAGACTAGAATCCCGTATTGCCGAGATAAGAAATACCCTGCCTCCCAATGTAAATATCACGGTCGAGAAAATGAATCCTTCGATTTTGCCGGTAATGGGCTATTCTCTGGAGAGCAATTCACTCACTCCTATTGAATTGAAGCAATTGGCTGTCTATACCATCAAACCTTTTTTGAGCCAGGTAGCCGGTGTGTCCGATATTGCGATAGCCGGCGGCAAAGATGAAGAATTCTGGGTTGAACTGAATGTACAAAAAATGAGTACACTTGGCATCACACCTGATTCAGTAAATATGGCGCTCAGCAAGACTAATTTTATAAATTCAAACGGCTATTTATCTGATTACCGATATCTCTATCTTACCTTAACAAATGCGTCAGTCGAATCTTTGAACGATTTACAAAATGTAGTAATAGGCAATAACGGAAGGCGGGTGGTTCAGTTAAAAGATATTTCCGATATTAAAATTGAGGAAGGTGTTCAGTATGTCAAGATTAATGCCAATGGAAAACCAGGGGTATTGATAGCGGTTGTGAAACAACCCAACAGTAACCTCGTGGATGTATCTTCTCAGATGAAAGATAAAATCGCGCAGCTAAAAAACATCCTTCCAAAGGATGTACAGATAAAACCATATTACATCCAATCAGATTTTGTACAAACGGTTGTAAGAAGTGTTACAGACAGTTTATGGATAGGCTTGGCGCTTGCGATAATAGTCGCCATTATTTTTCTCCGTTCTTTTAAAGCCAGCGCCACTATTTTAATTACGATTCCTGTTACTCTTGGTCTCACGTTAATTGTATTGTATGCGGTTGGATACACTTTAAATATCATGACGCTGGGCGCGATCGCGGCTTCCATAGGTTTGATAATAGATGATGCGATTGTGGTAGTCGAACAAATTCACCGGACGCACGAGGAAAACCCCGGGGATGAATATAAACATATTGTTCAAAGCGCGATTCATTATCTATTCCCTGCCACGGTTGGTTCTTCCATCAGCACCATTGTAATTTTTATTCCTTTCATATTGATGAGCGGAGTTGCGGGAGCTTATTTTAATGTGCTAACGAATACAATGATCATCACATTGGTTTGTTCTTTTTTTGTAACATGGATTTGTTTGCCCGTAGTTTATCTTATTTTTTCAAAAAATAAAAAATCTGAAAAAGAAAAGAAAAAGGAAAAACCAGAAAAGGTACATCGACAGGGTTGGGTAAAATGGTTTATACTTCGCCCATGGATCAGTTTCATTTTCGTTGGGGGGTTAATTGTCGCAATCCTGTTAATCCTGCCACATCTTCAAACAGGCTTTCTTCCGCATATGGATGAAGGAAGTATTGTGCTGGATTACAGTTCTATTCCCGGAACTTCTTTAGATGAAACTAACCGTGAATTGGAAGCAGTAGATAAAATAGTTACATCTACACCTGAAGTAGCTGCTTACTCACGACGTACGGGAACACAAATGGGATTTTTTATTACAGAACCGAATACGGGTGATTATTTAATCACGTTAAAGGAAAAACGTAATAAAAGCACCGACCAGGTAATTGAAGAAATCCGTAAAAGAATTGAATCATCGCAGCCTGAACTAAGGGTTGATTTCGGGCAGGTAATAGGTGATATGTTGGGTGATTTAATGACTTCGGTCCAGCCAATTGAAATAAAGATCTTCGGTGATGATCCACAAAAACTTCATGACCTTTCTGAACAGGTAGGTGATATTGTGGGAAATGTAAAAGGCACCGCTGATGTATTTGATGGAATTGTAATCGCCGGCCCGTCTTTGAACATCATTCCTGATTTTAAAAAAATAGCTCAATATGACATTTCACCGGCTAACCTTCAGTTCCAGGTACAAACTGCTTTAGAAGGAAATATATCCGGAAATATTTATGAAAAAAACATGATTTATCCCATCAGGCTTGTTTATCCCGGAAGCAGGAACAGGACTTTAGAAGAATTGAAAAACCTCAAAATATTTTTGCCCAACGGGAACCTAAAGCCCATAAGCACTCTTGCAAATATTGAAATTAAAAGTGGCGCGGCAGAAATAAACAGGGAAAATCTTCAGACAATAGGAATCGTTACTTCGCGCCTTGAAAACAGGGACCTTGGCAGTACCATAAAAGATATAAAGAGCCAGTTGAGTAAAAAAATTCATCTACCGCAGGGATATAGCATTGAGTATGGCGGCGATTATGCGCAACAACAAAAATCATTTTCAGAATTATTAATGATTTTAATTGCATCAAGTATCCTTGTTTTTGGAGTAATACTTTTTTTGTTCCGGGATGTAAAACCAGCCATTGCTATTTTAATAATTGCTGTTTTGGGAATTGCCTGCAGCTATCTCGCGCTTTTTATTACCAATACGCCTTTGAATGTTGGCAGCTATACCGGCCTTATTATGATCGTTGGAATTATTGGTGAAAATTCCATTTTTACTTTCCTGCAATTCAAGGAGACGCTACACGATAAGAGCGTGGATGAATCTGTAGTTTACGCCATCTCTACAAGGCTTCGTCCTAAACTGATGACTGCACTGGGCGCCATCATTGCCTTGATGCCTTTGGCTTTGGGGATAGGTGCCGGTGCACAACTTCATCAGCCTTTAGCCATCGCTGTTATAGGAGGTTTTATTATAGCGCTTCCATTACTATTGATCGTGCTTCCATCGGTATTGAGGTTGCTGTACAAGAATTATAAAGAAAAACATCCGTTTGCGGAAAACGCATAAATAGTACAGTGAGGGAACAAATTCCGGTTATTTTAAAGTTCAGGGTTCATAAAAATTTGAGAAAAAAAATGATAACTTTATTACATGGAAGTACATGAACCCGCTGTTGCATACAGCAAACAAAAAATTTCTATTGAAGAATATCTTGAAATGGAAAATACTTCCATAGAAAAACATGAATATTATAAAGGAGAAGTATTTGCGAGGTCAGGCGCAAAGGTTGCGCATAATGCCATTTGCGGAAACTTATTTGTCGCTTTGTCAAATAAATTAAAAGGCAAAAAATGTAAGCCTTATAGTGACCAACGCATACATATTCAGTCAAATACTTTGTTTACGTATCCTGATATTTCTATTATTTGCGACGAAATAGTAACGCTTAACAATGACGATTACAATGTTTTAAATCCGGCCGTAATTATTGAAGTGCTTTCTAAATCCACAAAAAACTATGACCGTGGTGAGAAGTTTAAATTGTACCGCGATATACCAACGCTAAAGGAATATGTACTCGTAGATTCAGAAACCATACATGTCGAAGTATTCAGGTTAAATGAAAATAATCGTTGGGAATTGGAAGAATATGATTCTGCCGAAAATGTTCTGTTCATTAAAGCCATTGATGAAAAAATTGCCATCTCAGAAATTTTCGAAGGCGTAAATATTAAAGGCTGATAGAAATTGGCTAATCCTCAAAATTCGATAATTCTGCAAATCCTGATCCAAACAGTTTTATAGTAAACCAACAAATAAGAGGAATTTTTATTTTGCACTCAAAGCCTATCATGTTTGCCTTCTATAGCGATGAAAAATCTTATAGTGATTTTATTGAAGTCTGTTCATCTTTTTAAACGCTGCAAATTCTGTTGTGCTTTATTTTCCTTAAATAAACCAAAACGACTCATTTAGCCTTGAATTAACTTTTGCATTTCCCTGCTTTATTAATTTATTATTTTCGCAATGTGAAAAAATACAAAGGATATCTTTATTATTTTCTCTATTGGCTTTTATTTTTTGCAATAGCAAGAGCTGCGTTTTTACTTTATCATTTTCAACTTACCAGGACATTATCCGGAGGAGAAATTTTTAAAACATTTCTTTATGGATTAAGAATGGACGCTTCCTTTACGGCTTACATCTGCCTTTTTCCTTTTCTATTATTTCTTATAAAATCAGTTGCGGTTCATTTACCCATCAATAAAATTATCAGGATCTACACTTACGTGCTGGTAATTATTATTTCGTTCTTAATCATTGCTGACCTTGGACTGTACACCGCGTGGGGATACAGAATGGATGCTACGCCGTTACAATATTTTAAATCGCCAAAAGAAATGGGTGCTACCATTTCCTCCGCCCCGGTATTTTCATTGTTACTTATTTTTATCGTGCTGGCCGTTATTTACCTTTTCATTTATAAAAAATATTTCAATCCTTATATAGACAGGGCGCAAAAAAAGTTTCACATTGCTGATTCGTTCTTTTCTTTATTTCTGTTGACATTTCTTTTTATACCGATTCGCGGCGGCATTCAAAAAATCCCGATGATTATAAGTGATGTGTATTTTTCTCAAAAAATATTTGCGGATCACGCGGCTATTAATTTGCCATGGAATATTACTTTCTCTATTTTAAATCAACACAATCCTCACAACCCATTTGATTATTTTTCAAAAGAAAAATCAGAACAGTTGGTGAACAGCCTGTATGATACCGGGCCTTTAAGAATCCCTTCTATCCTTTCGGTTGCAAAGCCAAATATTATTTTTATCATCCTGGAAAGCTATACGGCTAAATGGGTTGGTTGCCTGGGCGGTGTGCCAGGTGTAACGCCCAACTTAGATAAAATTGCGGAAGATGGACTGTTGTTTACACACATTTATGCTGCCGGCGATAGAAGTGAGAAAGGACAAGTTGCGGTGCTGAGTGGCTATCCCAACCAGGCCATCACTTCAATTGTAAAGACACCTACAAAAACTTTGCATCTTCCTTCTCTCAATCAATCGTTGGAAAAAATAGGATACCGTTCCAGCTATACTTATGGAGGCGAACTGGCATTTGCCAATATAAAATCTTATCTCATTAATATCGGCGTCGAGCGGTTGGTAGGCAAATATGATTTCCCAGTGTCTGAAAGAACCACTTCCTGGGGCGTGCACGATCAGTATGTTTTCAAAAGATTTTATGATGATATCCATAAAGAAAAGCAACCTTTTTTTGCAGCGATGTTTACCCTGAGCAGCCACGAGCCTTATGATGTGCCGATGAAACCGCATTTCAAGGGAACTGACGAAACAACGCTTTTTGAAAACTCTGTGTATTATACCGACAGCATCATCGGTCATTTTATCAATACATTAAAGCAGGATACTTTATGGAAAAATACGTTAATTGTTTTCGTCGCCGATCACGGGCATCCACTGCCAGGCCACGATCCGAACGACAGGCCATCTAAATTTCGTATTCCTTTAATTTTTTCCGGTGGTGCATTATCTATGAAAGGCAGGATCAATAATATTGGCTCTCAAACCGATATCGTCACTACCATCTTAGACCAGATGCACCTGCCCACAAAAGATTTCAAATGGGGCAAAGACCTGCTGGATTCTTCTGCCAAACAGTTTGCGTTTTATTCTTTCAATGATGGTTTTGGTTTCGTAACGCCCCAAGGCACCGAAACGATGGATAATGTTTCCAGGAAACCGATCTACATCTCCCCTGGGTACGACACAAGTAATCTAAAATACGGTAAGGCATACATGCAGTTTTCTTACCAGGATTTTTTAGACAGGTAAATAATTCACAGACAGCAGACAAACATAAAAGAAGAATTCTTATTTAGAAGGTGAATACCTATCACAAAAGGTTTACCCGATTTGGATACGTTAAAGAAATTAATGAATCTCTTCAACTACCATCGACTCCAGGAGCTTATCCCAACGATAATATTGAGCTGCAGAAGGATGAAGCCCATCGCCGGCAATTAATGAAGGATCATTTTTCGCTTCACGTGAAATGGGGGTAATATCTACATAATTTACGCCGGCATCCAACGAAATATTCTTATTGGCTTCATTGAACTGATCTATTTCGCGGGCAATTTTCAGCGTATCACTCCAAAGTGCAAAAGGAGTGACACTATAGTCAGGAATAGATAAGACAAAAACATGGTTTTTAATATTATCCGCGTATGATATTGCCAGGTTGAGCAATTGGGTGAACTGGGCTTTATATTCTTCCAGCGTCCTTCCCTGGTATTGATTATTAACGCCAATTAGAAGGGTCACAAAGGAATATTTTTTCCCGGGAGGATTAGTATTCAACGCATGGATAAGATCACCGGTAGTCCATCCCGATGTCGCAATAATATCAGGAGTTGAAATTGAAATTCTATCGTCCCGAAGCATGCCGTATAGCTGCATGGGAAATCTTTCCTGTTCCGAAACTGAAGCTCCGATAGTATATGAATCGCCCAGGGCTAAATAAGTAATTTTGTTGGTATCCACAATCTTGTTATCTGTTATTGTATCGCGGAAGTTATTATTTCCGGGAGAAAGATAACTTTCTTTTTCTTTTTTACAGGACACAGTTATGAGAAAAGAAAAAGAGAAAATCAGTAAAATAAATAGCCGGTTGATATTATTATGTTTTAATTTCAAAATAGATCATTCTTTATTTTACTATTTACGAAATTATACTTTAACCGGATTATTTTTTTGTTTTATGAAAATGGGCGATGTAAGTCGCCCATTTTAAAATATAGTTATAAGAATTAGAAATTGCCATTAAATATCCGTTTACTGGCCCTCTGTTCTGGCTAATGAAAATCTAACGCCCTTTTATTTATACAACACTTCATAATATTCCTCCACCATCCTGTTGCTGCCGAAGGCAAATTGTACATCCCTCATTCCATTTTTTACAATCTGTCTCCAGGTGTCAAAATCATTATAATATAGCGGTAATATCTCCTTTTCCAGGATATCATAGAGCTGGTCCATATCATAATTATCCTGCTCTTCCACGTGCATATTCATATAATCTGCAGGTGGCACTACAAAACCGTTGTTGCCATTATTTACAAATTCACATATCCATCCATCATTAGTACTAAGGTTTACTGCTCCGTTCATTGCAGCAGTCATGCCACTGGTGCCACTCGCTTCTCTTGGCACTCTTGGATTATTAAGCCATACATCCGCCGACTGTTTTAGACGACGGCTCAATGCCAGTTCATAGCCCACACAAACAGCCACATTTTTATACTGTTTGCTGAGATTTACCAGGTGATTAAAATCGTTGATCGCAGGATAATCAAGCGGGTAAGGCTTTCCAGCCCAAATTATCTGAACCGGATATTTTGGATTATTTAGCAACGCTTCAAATCGCTTATGGTCCCTTGTTAATAATTCCGCTCTTTTATAACCCGCAAATCTTCTCGCCCAAACAATAGTGAGTACATTGGGATCCATTAGCTTGCCTGTCTGATCCGCCACTATGGCCAATCCACGCTGCTTCAAATGTCTTTTCCTATCGTCAAACCAATCATCATTATGTTCCTGGCGGGCACGATACAATTGTTTATCAGACCAGTATTTCCAGTTTTGCGCATTGGTGATGGCTTTGATTTCACAAATACCTTCATATTTATTCCACATCTGGCGGCTTACTTCTCCATGCAATTGTGATACGCCATTGGCGAGATGCGCAAAACGCAACGCCGCCAATGAATGATTGAATAAATCATCTGTTATCCCTGTCAGGCTTCGAACCTGGTCAAGCGGCATCCCGCAGAAATAACTCATTTTTTCACATAGATAAATATCGTGTTTCTCATTGCCCGCTTCTTCAGGCGTGTGAGTCGTAAAAACCAGGCGTTTTTTAATATCTTCTACATTACCAAACTTTTGATACAAATAAAAAGCCGCGCTTACCGCATGTGCCTCATTAAGATGATACAACTCCGGATCGTAATTCATCATGTCGAGCAACTTAGCCCCTCCTACTCCCAGTAAAATAAACTGCGCCATCTTGGTAGCAGCATTTCCGTCGTAAAGCCTGTGGCATATCGTGCGCGACACATAATCGTTTTCAGCATCATCGGTGCTTAGTAAAAAAAGAGGTGCTGTATTGAATGTAGTAGGATTAAGATACAAAACCTTTACCCACACCGGATGATCATGAATATTGATCTGAAACCTGATTTTGGTATCTTCAAGAAAGTTATAAATTTTTTCTATCCAAACAACTTTCAATGTCTGGTCTGAATTTCTTGCCTGGTCGTAATATCCCTCTTTCCAGAGAATGCCTATACCTATTAAATTCTGACGCAATTCATAGGCACTGCGCAAATGCGATCCGGATAAAAACCCTAAACCACCGCTATAAATTTTCAACGGTTGATCAATAGCGTATTCCATCGAAAAATAAGCCACTTTTCTTTTGTAACGCTCATCAATCTGATAGGGAATTACGTAGTTTTCAAAACTCATAATAGTCATTAATATTTACTAAGGGCGCAAATATAAACGGAAATTGTAAGAAAAGCATTGTTTTGGGAGTTCAATGTGTATATTTTACGCACATAATGCTATTAGGCGCTTCATCTTTTGTTAGAATTACATTTCGCCGGGTATTATTGCTGTAAATTCAATTTCAATAAGCAAATCGTCATGGATTAATTTACTTACTTCTACCATTGTGGTAGCAGGTTTTATTTCATTAAAAAAAAGAGCGTGGGCTTTGCCTGCTTGTTCCCATTTCGAAATATCAGTAACATACATTCGCGTGCGCACAACATCTTTCAAACTGCACCCGGCTTCTATTAAAACTTTTTCAATTTTTTGAAAAATAAAAACCGCCTGCGCATAGATATCTCCTTTACCTACAACAACATTCCCATCCACAGCTGTAGTACCGGATATTTCAATCACATTTCCTACTTTGACGGCACGCGAATACCCAACAACATTTTCCCATTGAGCTCCTGAAGTAAAAAGTTCTCTTTTATTTCTCATCTTTTAATTTTTCAATTTTATTCGAGATCTCTTGATTCCATTTTGTTTGTTCCTGCGCGTCCATACTATTTTTTGTCTCCAGATCATACTCATGTTGCATTGCAATATTTTCATCATTCACTTTATCGAAAATGGAGTTTAGCAATTGCTTAAAATTACTGCTTGTAAAGTTCGCCTTTTCAATTTCTTCCAACAATTTTTGAGCGTGCAATCTTGTAATATCAAAGTGATGTTGCTCATGTTCCAAATGATAATCAGAATTAATATCAGGCTTTTTCCATGAATCGTGTTTGATAAAGAAGGTAAAAATCCCCACTGTGATATCTATATTATTTCCATCCATATTTATTGATGAATTAAAAGAAAATCCGGAAGAAGTCATGGCCCCCCACGGAACACCCGGCTGGGGCTTTCCCTGAAAATCGTTCCAGGTAAGCTTTCTATCGAAATTATAATAAATTGTATCACTTGTTTCCGGAGCTGTTCTATTTTCCATAAAAACATGCACAGTTACTTTTTGAGAAAAGTCTTTAAAAGAAAAAAAGGAAATCAAAATTGTTATAATGAAAGTCTTATACAAATTCATGTATTTTTTAATTACACGAATTTCATTTTTAAAATATCATGATTTACAAAATGCCTATTTTTTAACAGGATTATACGAATTGACTTTTGAAATTAGAAATAGGGAGAGAAATAGAAATCAGCATTATTTATTTCCTTACTGGGAGCTTTCGGAAAATAAATGGATTCGTCGTTAGTGAAACAAAAAGAATTTATGCAAAATCGGATACGAAAAATTAATATTAGGATGTGCCACTATTTGTTCGCTGTCCGAATGCCTGTCAGACCAAATCTTTGGGCTGGGTGCAGGCAGGGTTTACCACATTATCACCATCGGTTTTTCACTTATTCACAAACGAATGTGTCCGCTCTGCAATCGCGTCCATCGATTGATTTTTCATACATTTAAAATGGCCGAGCGGGCATTTTTCAAACCCGGTTTTTGAACACGGCCGGCACCACAATTTGTTTACCTGGAAAACTTCATACATTGTTTGGTAAGGGACCATGCCGAAAGACGGCACCGTATTGCCCCACACGGAGAGAATATTTTTTTTGAATGCAGCTGCAATGTGCATCATTCCAGTGTCGTGGCTGATCACTAATTTGGCATTGCTGACAATGTCGGCGGATTCATTTAATGAAAACTTACCGCAGGAATTATAAATTTTTACAGGATCAGATTCAGAGATTTTTTCACCATTTAAGAAGTCTTCTTTTCCTCCCAGTAAAATAATGGGATATTTAATTTTCTCAACCAATTCCTGCAATTTTTCAACCGGCAATTTCTTGGTATTATGTGCTGCACCAATGGCAATGGCCACATATCCTTGTGAATGAGAAAAAGGAATGTCATCCTTCTTTAGCCGCTCATTCTCCGGAATAAAATAATCAAGGCCGAGGCCATCATTTATTACTCCTAACTTTTCTACCGTTGCCATATACCTGTCCACAATGTGTTTGTGGGGCATCAGGTTTATTTTAAAATTGGTATAGATCCACTTTTTGATATTCAATTTATGAAAAGAATGAAAGGGAATTTCGCGGATTGCATTTTTGATTCGCAGAGTGCGTAAGTTGTGGTGCAAATCAATGATGTGATCATAATTTTCTCCATCTATTGCTTCGATGTTTTTTTTCAAATCATCTTCCAGTAAAACAACTTTATCTAAGTAAGGATTGGATTGAAGAATCACGGCAAACTTTTTCTTAGTAAGATAATGAATCACCGCGTGGGGATATTTTTTTCGAAGGCAACGTACCACGGGTGTTGTAAGCACTATATCGCCGATAGAAGAAAAGCGGATGATCAGAAATTTCAAAGGCTTTTCTTCCCCTTCTGAAATTGCCGCATTTTCTTTTTTACTATAAAGGTTTTTGAATTTCAAAAAATAAAACTTTGACTATTTGTAATTATATTTCAAATCATTGATACAGTAAACCCCGCCTGAACGAATCATTCGGGCAGGCAATTAATAAACAGAAATCACATTTATAAAATGTTCCAATCGCCGCCAGGTTCAGCCAACAGTGGTTGGCTTTTTTTTATGAGTAAAAACTTTCCACAAAACCGGAAATGTTGTTACGACAATAATTGCTAAAATAATTATTTCCAAATGTTGCTTTAGATCAAAATTAAATTCTTTTTCCACCAACTTTTGTAAAAAATGGCCACCCAGCAACATGCTCCCGACCCATAATACGCAACCTAACATATTAAAGAGAGAAAATTTCTTTCCATCCATCTTTACGATTCCAGCTACGATTGGAGCAAAGGTTCTGACAAATGGAACAAACCGTGCGATGATAATGGCGACGCCGCCATTTTTTTCGTAAAAATCGTGTGCTTGTATCAGATACTTTTTCTTAAATAAAAAAGAATCCTTTCGCTCGTATAAAAAAGGCCCGCTTTTATATCCAAACCAATAACCAACAAAATTTCCAAGAATTCCCGCTACCGCAATCAGCAACCACAAAACCCCGAGGTCGGCCCATTCGCTGTTGGAATAAAACAGTGCGGAACTTACGATACTCTTGCTGTAAATTCCGGTGACAAAAAGCAATGCATCACCAGGCAAAAAGAAACCGGCAAACAGGCCTGTTTCGGCAAATACAATAAAAAGAATCATCCACAATCCTCCATGTTCAATATAGAACTGAGGATTTAATAAATCTTTCAAGCCGATCCCTAAAAAAAGCAACAGATTCACTTAGATAATATTTAAAAAATAAAAAGATTCAAGTCGATAAAGGAACAACAAAAAACTCTAAAAGAAATGAAATTCATTAATCCGGAACGAAAAGCAATGCTTTTTCGGTATCAAATTCACCTTCCCATTTAGCTACCACACAACTGGCCAAAGCATTTCCAATCACATTTACTGAAGTACGCGCCATATCCATTAATTCATCAATACCAAGAATCGCCATCACAGGCCACAATGGCAAACCGAAAGACGATACGGTACCCAATAAAATTACCAGCGAAGCCCGCGGAACACCTGCAACACCTTTGCTGGTAAGCATCAGCGTCAGTCCCATTATAAATTGCGTTCCTATGGGCATGTGCATACCTGCAGCTTGCGCCACAAACACGCTGGCGAGTGAAAGATACAAAGTAGTGCCGTCAAGGTTAAACGTGTATCCCGTGGGTAATACAAAGGATACGATTTTTCGAGGCACGCCAAATTTCTCCATATTTTCCATCGCTATGGGCAGCGCGGATTCTGAACTGGTGGTAGCAAAAGCAATGGCTACTGGCTCTGAAACCGCCTTAATAAATTGCCGAACAGGAATTTTCAGAAAATAAGCAATCGAATAAAGAACAACACCAACAAAAACCAGGAGTGAAGCATATAACGTTAGCAGTAGTTTTACCAATGAATATAAAATATCAAGGCCCAAATGCCCTACTGTAAAGGCGATAGCCGCACCAACGCCAAACGGCGCAAAGTGCATGATGATATTGGTGAACTTAAACATTGTTTCTGCAAGGCTCTCGGAAAAAAGTAACATCGGCTTGCGTTTTTCTTCTTTTACCATCGCAAGGCTTATTCCAAATATGACGCTGAAAACCACTATCGGCAACACATCACCATTATAAACGGACTTAACAAAATTTTCCGGGAAAATATGTAATATAACGTCCTGCCATGTCTGAGGAACCGCTGCAGGCAACTCTTCATGAAAACCTGGTGGAATATGAATACCAACGCCTGCCTGTGTAATATTAATTGCAATCAGCCCTATTATTAAAGCAATCGTAGTGACCACTTCAAAATACACAATAGATTTCCAGCCCATTCTTCCCACTTGCTTCAGGTCTGAATGACCGGCAATACCCACCACCAATGTAGAAAAAAGTATAGGCGCGATAATCGTTTTCACCAATCGTAAAAATATCTGGCTCAGCACTTTTAAGTCTTTAGCTACCTCCGGAAAATCCACTCCTATCTCTACACCAATCACCATGGCAACGAGTATCCAGGTAGTAAGCGAGCGTTTAAAAATGGCGAAAAGTATTAATGAAGCAATAAATACCCATCGAAGTATCCTTAAAAACAGGGGAGAAATACTGTTGAAATTGTAAATATCTATAAAATGAAATATCGCAGTGATAGTAAGCACTATAAAAACAAGAAGAATACTTTTTCTTTTATTCATAAATACCTTTATGGCAGTGGTTTTCCAAATCTAAGAAATAGAAAACAAATAAGTGTGTTTAAGAAATTTGTTCGAAGTCTTAAAATAAAAAGACGGTCGATCGACCGTCTTTTTATTTGTAAATAAGATTTTGATATTAGCTCCTTCTGCTACCAAACATGCGAAGCAGGAATAAAAAGATATTAATGAAATCGAGATACAAGGTCAATGCACCAAGTATTGATATCTTTTTTACATCATTGGCAGCCACTCCCTGGCCATTGTATTCAATGCCTTCGCCGATTCTTTTTAATTTTTGAACATCATACGCGGTTAAAGCGGTAAAAACCATCACTCCGACAATGCTGATGATATAATCTAACTGGCTGCTATGCAAAAAATAATTGATGACCATAGCGACCAATACGCCAATAACACCCATCATTAAAATGCGGCCAAATTTAGTAAGATCCTGCTTGGTAGTATATCCCATCACAGCCATAATGCCAAACATAGCCGAAGCAGAAAGAAAACATCCGAGAACGGACCCTGCTGTATATGCCAATAGTATAAAGCTAAAAGTGATACCATTAATAATAGCATAGGCCATAAATAAAGCCATCAAAGCGGTAGAAGAAAGTCTTTGGTAGGCAAAAGACATAATCAGTACAAAACCCAATGGCGCGAATAAAGCTATCATTCCCAGACCGGTAAGTCCGGTGGGGGAAATTAAATAAGCCATCAATTGTTCGTTTACTGAAAATTGCCAGGCAAATACTGCTGACACGCCAAGGGCTACAAACATCAATAAAAATACGTTGGCTATGAAAGACCGCGTACGCGTTTGCTCGCCTGTAGGTACGTAAGTTATGTTAGTGAAATTAGATTTGTTGTTAGTTAATTCCATGTTTTAAAAATTTTTGGTAAAAATATATAATGTTTGAAAGAAATAACAAATAAACGAAAAGAAATAAGAGAAATTTAAGAAGATATCAGTGATGAGGGACGAGAAGTTATGAGTGATAAGTTATTAGTAATAAGTTTCAAACTCATAACCAATAACTCATAACCAACAACTAATACCTACCCCTTTACTTCAAACCAAACCTTTTTCTTATCATTCCAGTCACCATTATAATTAATCGTAATTTCTTCTCCCGAAAGTATGTTTCTCACCGTTTTTACATGAATCTTTTCCTGTTCAAAATCCATAAAATATTCGCAATTACTTTCGTAGCTGTGATTATAAATCGGAATAAAACCCAATGCCATACAACATTGATCCTTATCAATTCCCCATTCAAAAATATAATCATGCAACAAAGTTTGATCCAGGAGGATCCTATCTTCCGCACTCATTACTATAACGGGAGCTTCTTCGATAATAGTATCTGCGGCAATGTCTTCCCGGGTAAAAACGCCCCGACCCTTTATCGCGGTTTTCTTTATAAATAGATATTCTTTTATCATATTTCTTCCAATTAGGTAATTAGCCAATTATCGGATTAGCTAATTAAATAAAGATAAATTATTTTTGCGCCCTTATCTGAAAAGGAGGATTCAATGACCGACGAAGAAATTTCTGTTCAGGACCAATACGAGGATATTTTGAAGGGGGGCGATAACGCTGCTATCAGCGAATTTTTGAACGAACAAAATATCAGCGACGTTGCTGAACTCATTTATGAAAATGAAGAAAGGGAGATAGAAATTTTCCTCCACCTCTCTATGCACCGGGCTCTGGCGCTTTTCAGAATATTGGAACATCCCACGCAGAAAAGAATTATAAAAAATCTTCCTCCGGTTAAAAGTGCCCAAATTCTGAATGAAATGGAGCCGGATGACAGGACTTCCTTCTTTGAAGATCTTCCCAACGAAGTAGTGAGAGAATTGGTAAAAACACTTGTTCCTGAAGAAAGAAAAATCACATTGTCACTTCTCGGATATCCCGAAAACAGCGTCGGACGATTAATGACACCGGATTATATTTATGTATATGAGCATAATACAGTATCGGAAGTTTTAAATATTATCAGAAGCGTAGGAAAAAATACGGAAACCATCGATGTAGTATATGTTATCAATGACCATGGTGAATTGTTGGATGATCTTAGAATCAGGGAATTTATCCTGGCTTCGCCGGATACGAGAGTGAATGATTTGATGGATGGCAGGTACATTGAATTAAACGCCCGCGATGACCAGGAAACCGCCAGCGAAGTTTTTAAGATGAATAACCGTGTAGCCCTTCCCGTTGTAGATGACAATAATGTGTTACTTGGTATCGTCACCATTGACGATGTGTTGTGGGTAGCCGCTGAAGAATTTAGCGAAGATGTTCAGAAAATAGGTGGTGCGGAAGCATTAGATATGCCTTACCTGGAAACCCCGTTTTTTCATTTAGTCAAAAAAAGAGTGGGCTGGCTTACGATACTTTTCTTTGGTGAAATGCTTACTGCAACTGCAATGGCATTTTATAATGATGAAATGGCCAAAGTGATCATCCTCACTAATTTTATTCCACTCATTATCAGTACCGGCGGCAATAGCGGCACACAGGCATCCACCTTGATTATACAGGCAATGGCCCTTGGAGAAGTAAAGCTTACCGATTGGTGGCGCGTGATGCGACGCGAAATTTTATCAGGGCTGATGTTGGGCGTCATGTTGGGGTGTATTGGCTTTTTAAGAATCACCCTATGGAGCTTCGCTATGCACCATGGAATTGGCAAAGATATTTATGGTCCGCATTGGGTATTGCTTGCAATCACGGTGTGGCTTTCGTTGATTGGGGTGGTACTTTGGGGTTCTCTTATCGGTAGTATGCTTCCCTTGCTCTTAAAAAGATTAGGCGCTGACCCGGCTTCATCCTCTGCGCCTTTTGTAGCCACTTTAGTGGATGTAACGGGGTTGATAATTTTCTTTAATGTTGCACTGTTGGTGCTAAAAGGAACACTTCTTTAATTAATTCATTAGCCAAAAGCTAATTATTCTTACCGACCGAAAACTACCGTTCACCTAAAAGTAATATTTCTCAAAAAATATTTCATTTTACTTTTGTTCGCGAAAATTAAAAAAATCTTATCCGTAACGGATTACTTTTCTTGTTGAAATAACACAATAATGAAGCCGAAGGAAAAAAAACAAAAAGAACCCAAACCTAATATCTTCAAGGTGTTGAAACCTTACTCGGGAATGATTAGCGCACTATTGCTTTTCGCATTGTTGAGTAACGGGCTTAACCTTGTAATTCCAAAAATTATTCAATTTGGTATTGATGATTTTAGTAAGGGCACATTCAATATGCAAAAGGTCGTTACCTGGTTTGCGATAGCTGCAGTTTTAATCTTCATTTTCAATTATGCGCAGACAATTCTGCAAACATTTGCATCGGAAAAAGTGGCGCGGGATATGCGAAAAAAACTTGCTTCCAAAATTTCACAACAGGATTATGTATATATACAGGATGCTACACCGGCGAAGCTTCTTACCAACCTTACCTCTGATGTGGACGCCATAAAAATGTTTGTATCGCAGGCAATTGTGTCTATAGTTTCTTCATTAATATTAATTATCGGTGCAAGTATTTTATTGATAAATATCAATTGGAGGTTGGGTTTGATAGTTCTGTTAATAATCCCCATCATCGCTACTACCTTTTTTATTATTTTCAAAAAAGTAAAGACGCTCTTCCGTAAAACGCAGGAGGTAATAGATTGGCTAAATAAAGTAATCAATGAAAGCATCCTTGGTGCGGCGTTGATAAGAGTGCTGAACGCACAATTTACAGAATACAACAAATTTATAGACGCAAGCGGAGAAGCAAAAAACCTGGGCTTATCCATTTTGCGTTTATTCGCCACACTCATTCCGATCATCGTATTAACTTCCAACCTTGCAAGACTTGCCGTGCTGGCTATTGGCGGCCATTTTGTAATTAACAGCAGCATGACTTTGGGTGAATTTGCCGCTTTCAACAGCTATATTGCTATTTTAATTTTTCCCATTATCATGATCGGTTTTATGAGCAATGTAATTGCACGCGCTTCTGCTTCTTACCAACGTATTCATAACACACTCGAAACGCCTGATTTTGCTGATAATGGAACAGTAAACAAACAATTAACGGGAAATATTAAATTGGAAAATATAAGTCTTTATTATCGGGAAAATCCGGCTTTAAAAAATATTTCATTTACAATTGAAGGAGGTACAAGAACAGCGATAATAGGACCGACCGCAGCAGGGAAAACGCAATTACTCTATTTATTAACCACTTTGATAAAACCAAAGGAGGGCAACATCTTGTACGACGGCACCAACATTACCGATTACAACATTGCCACGCTTTTGAAACAAATTGGATTGGTGTTCCAGGATAGCATTATTTTTAATTTAACCCTTCGCGAAAACATTGCGTTTAACACTGACGTAACAGAAGAAGCGCTTCAAAAAGCAATAGAGACATCTGAACTGGATGACTTTATTAAAACACTTCCACAAGGATTAGAAACAATAGTTTCAGAACGTGGTAGCAGCCTTTCAGGCGGACAAAAACAACGTATTATGCTTGCACGGGCTTTAGCCATTAATCCCAGGATCCTGTTGCTTGACGATTTTACAGCAAGGGTAGACACTTTAACTGAAGAAAAAATATCGCAGAATGTAACTGAAAACTATCCAGGCATTACGCTGGTGTCTGTAACTCAAAAAATTGATCCCATAAAAGATTATGATCAAATAATCGTGCTGATGGAAGGAGAATTAATCGCACAAGGGAAACATGAATTTCTCATGCAAAATTCTCCGGAATATGTTCAGATTTACCGGTCACAAAAAAGCACTTCCGATTTAACAGTTGCGTAAATATTTTTAATAAAAGAACTTTTGACAAAGAAAAATGGACTATAATTTAAACATAGAACACAAAACTTCTACAAAAGCAGCGTTAAAAAAAATGTTGCTCTTCATGAAGGAAGAAAAAAATAATTTGATCATCGCGTTTCTGGTAATGGCGCTAAACTCAGGCATATCCATGCTTACGCCTTATTTAATAGGCTATACGATTGATCATTATATCCAAACAAAAATCTACCGCGGATTACTCCTGTTCGCCGGAATTCTGTTGGGTTTATATCTTATTTCAGCCGTAACAGATTACCTGCAAACAAAGATAATGGGAAGCATTGGGCAGCGCATGCTGTACAGTTTGCGCAACGCTGTTTTCAATAAGATACAAAGCTTACCTGTTGCCTTCTTTAACCAAAATAAAGCGGGAGACTTAATATCGAGAATTAACAACGACACCGATAAAGTGAACCAGTTTTTTTCGCAATCGCTTTTGCAATTTGTGGATAGTATTTTCATGATGACTGGTGCTGCAATTTTCCTTTTGGTGATTCACGTAGAATTAGGATTGGCGGGCCTGGCGCCTGCTGTTTTCATCTTAATATTTGTAAGCATTATTTCGCCAATGGTGAAAAAACGAAATGCGGCCAGCCTGAAAAGTACCGGAGGACTGAGCGCCGAAATACAGGAAAGCCTCGGCAACTTTAAAACGATTGTAGCTTTTAACCGCCGTGATTATTTCAGAAATAAATTCGATTCAGCAAATACCATCAACTATAAAGCCTCTGTGGGAGCTGGTTTGGTGAATGGTGTTTTTGTTCCGGTGTTTACTTTATTTTCTAACATTGCGCAACTGATTGTTCTTGCCTTTGGTATTTACTTAATTTCTATCGGAAATTTTTCGATTGGATTATTGATAAGTTTCATTGCGTATGTACAATATTTTTACCAGCCTTTACGACAACTCGCTACGCTATGGTCAAGCTTTCAAACCGCAATGGCGGCATGGGATCGGATCTCTATTATTTTAAATTTAGAATCGGATATGCCACAGAAAAAAGAAAGTACTGTCATTCCAATTTCTGATTCGCCATTATTATCTTTTAAAGATGTTTCATTTAAATATCCCGGTGGAAAAGAAGTACTACATGATATTAACTTTAATCTTGAAGCAGGAAAAACATATGCTTTTGTAGGCCCTACAGGTGGTGGCAAGACCACTACGGCCTCTTTGTTTGCCAGGTTATATGACCCTACAAAAGGAGAAGTATTTTTAAAGGGAAATGATTTGCGTAGCTATACTCCTGCGGAATTAAGTAAAAAAATTGGATTCATTTTGCAGGAACCATTTCTATTTAACGGCACCGTCCGCGATAATATTCTATATGGAAATGAGGCTTACAAACTTTTTGATAACGTGCAGTTAAAAGAAGCGCTTAAAAGAGAAGGATTGGAGAATTTAGTAAACCGGTTTGATGATGGATTAGATACTAAAATCGTTGCCGGTGGCGATTCTATGAGCCTTGGAGAAAAACAGCTGATCGCATTTATAAGAGCCGTTTTGCGCAAACCAGAACTTTTAATTTTAGATGAAGCGACGGCAAATATCGACACGATAACAGAAAAACTTTTAGAAGATATTTTGCAAAAATTACCGGATTCAACAACCAAAGTGATTATTGCCCATCGATTGAATACAATACAAAACGCAGATGAAATATTCTTTGTCAATTCCGGTGAAGTGACCGCTGCAGGCAACTTTGATAATGCGCTACAATTACTTTTGGAAGGAAAAAGAGCCAGTTAGTTGAGCCACTGATAAAAGTCTGCTCCTGGAAATCATACGGGCAGGATTGACCACGAATGGATAAAACAGCTCCATAGTAAACAGACTTTTAATAAGGATTTTCATTTTCTTCCGAAATCATAGAATCAAGTAGCTACATCAACCCGTTTATCAAAATAGATTCTTCTTTTATGTACAATTTTCACTCTTCTCATATCCTTATGAAGCGGATTTATTAAATAATTAATTTCCTCCGGCATCATTACACAAGGAATTGCAAGCAGAAGGCTTTTTTTTTCATTAAGAAATTTATCGCCCAGGCGCTTTGTAAAAGGGCGCGTATCCGGCACATCCCAGCCACCAGGTAAAGCGGATAATAGAATTTCTTCAGCCACAATACCCTCCGGGATGAATAAAGAAATCAGTTGATAATTATTTGCGTTTAGCATTTTGGCAGGAGTGTGGGCCAGCGTTTCCAATAGCGCCATCGATCTTGTGCCTGAAGTATAGAGCGCAAAAAAACCCTCGCTGTTCCACCACCCTCCAAAAAGCCGTGATCCATTTCCTGAAAGATCTTCAGCAAATTTTTCTTGTGTTATACGGAATAACTCCATTTATAAAATCGGGAATTTATGAATAAACGCCTTGTTCAAGACGCCCCAGAATTTTAGTAACCATTTGAATTCCAAAAGTTGTATCTAAAAAATAAAGAGGCGTTTTATTTCCAAGAGCAACGAGCGGACTTTTTAACCACTCTGCAAAAGATTCTTTATCGCCAATTACTTCAATACCACGCTCTGCAAAAGCCGCCAGTTCCAAAACCTTTTCGGTCTTAAGTGTATCAAGTAATTCATCGTTATCTTTTCTTTGGATATTCCGGTAAGAAGAATGTAAAAGGCCGCTTAATGTTTCCATAGTGATTCCCAAAAAACCAGCCAGAGATTTTAGAGTGGATTTTTTGATGCCAGTACGGGAAAGTTCAATCAAATCAAAATCGCCGGCCAATGATTTTTTTACAGTTTTATTACCTCCCAAAATTACGCGCAGTCTTTCATATTGAACAGCCGCTTCTTCTACCAAAGAAGGTGAATCTCCGTCTAAATGGTAAGGCTTTATTTTTTTTGATTGAACAGACATTTTTTGCTTTTTCCAAATATATGACATTTTGGATATAAAAAAATCTTTTTGTCACAAATATTTCAATACGGAATACGGCAAAAAGAAGAGGCCAATAAATTCAGAAAATCCTATCGAAACATGTTCCTGACTTTGAATTATATCCCAACCAATAAAATCACGTTTTCATCTTTATTTCAAAATGCAGTAAGCAAACATTTATGTAGGATTTACAATCCGGTAAGCTATTCCTGGTTCTTTTCTCCCGTGATTACAATTGCTTCCCAAGCCAGGTAAATTTTACCATCCTGCCGGATCAGATTCTTCGCTTTATTAAATACCGCCTGTTTGATATCCGCGATTACCTCCACTGGCTCGTTTTTCATTAGTTCAATTATCGGGCCTGCAACATCAGATGACAATTCCCAAAAGTGTTCAAAAGAGTCATATCCAATTTCTCCATTGAGGTTACTTTCAGTCACATTAACAAAACCTGCTTCATTAAAAAAGCCGCTTAAAGATCCTGGCTTTGCGAATCTGAATATCCCCGGCGTATCAGGTGGAGGTTTGGGCACGCCTAATTTCTCGCTTACCGTCACGCCTAACAGTGCCAGAAAAGAATTCTATTCAGGTGCAGCCCAAACGGCTACAGCCAATTTTCCGCCCGGTTTCAAAACTCTCAACATTTCGTGTATGCTTGCACGTATGTCCGGAAAAAACATCATCCCAAACCGGCAGCTAATATCGTCAAATAAATTATCCTCAAAAGGCATATTGGAAACTTCTGCTTCGCGGCTTTGATAGTTATTGATACCATACTGGCGGGCGTTTTCATTTGCAATAGCGACCATTTTTTCAGAAAAATCAACAGATGTGACCTTTCCCTGGGGTAAAAATTTACGTGCAGTAAGGCCGGGCTCACCCGTTCCAGAAGCTACATCAAGGAGATGTTCGTTGCCTTTTAATTCCAGGGACCCGATTAATATTTCACCGACGGGCATCATTATGTCCGTCAAAAAATCATTCCATTTTTTCCATCCCCCGGAATAGTGGTTCCAGGTTTTTCTTTGTTGGTCTAACTGTGATTGTTGTTGCTGATTCATTTTAGGAAAATTAGTTAATCACAATTTCTGAAAAAAAATAAGTATTCCCGGTAATAATTTTGATATTTTACCCGGCATCTTTTCGAACGGATAGGTGCACACTAACAAGACGTGCATAAAAAGATAATCCATAAACTTTCAACATCTTTTATTTTGCCGGGCAAATTAAAACGCTACTTTTCTCGTACGTGACTTAAGGAAGCTTTCGACTTCTTCTGTAGACTGATGTCTATTATCAAGTCTTACAAAATTCTTCGCAAGAAGATCATAGCGCTTTCTCATCAGCCACATAAAAACATGCAGAAAATGAATGCCATCAAAAACGATTGCATCGTTTGCTATATATTTATCCAACGTTTTTTGAAAGTGACCCGGATGTTCAGTCCAGTGCATGCTTTGTTTTTCGTGGTGGCTGATGTGATAGCCATCATTCCAGCATTTGAGATTGTATTTTGTATTGATGCAGGTAATACTGTTTTTATATTCGTTCGCAGGGTCAGCGGCATCGATAAACGAATGTTGCGCCCAGTTTCCCATCATTGCTACCAGCCTGTAAATAAACATCGGAATAATAAAAACCCAAAGTGTAGCCTTAAAGCTAATAACGCTCATAGCAACGCAAAACAAGATGAATAACAATTCGCCGCGAGCGGAACGAATCATCAGGTTTTTTCTCTTTTTATGATTAAAATATCTGACGAGATCATAGGCGCCCCTGAATAAAAATTTGCCAAAATAAATCAAAAAATCTTTGAGAGAATCTCTTTGAAAAGGCATGGTGCTACTCTCATCATCTTTAAGGTTATTCTCCGCATGGTGCATTCCGATGTGATGGGCGAAATACGTTTCAGGAGAATGCCCGAAAAAAGGCGCTATCACCCATGGCAGGTAATAATTAAGAAATGAAAATTTCTTGCAAAATAATACGCGGTGACTTGTGCAATGCAGCATTAGGCCAAACGGGCCTTTGAAAACAAAGTTGTTCAAATATGCATAAGCAATCGCAATCGCCCACCAGGCCCAGCCGTTTATAAAAGGCATGTATAATAATATCCCGAGGGGAACAAGCGTACACGAAATTTTAAGCGTCAGATAAATAAATGGAAGATCCCGTTCGTCCCTGATATACTTTAGCAAGAATTGATCTGTCGCAGTATATTTTGATGGTTTGACAAAGACAGGGTCCGAAATCGAAGTTAGTTGTTTCATTTATTTATTGATGTTGTCCAGGTGCTTTCATTTTTTTTGAGCAGAAGGAATTTAAAACAATTCGAACGAAATAATTGTCATTCGTTCAGTGAATATGAAGCAGGACGAAGTCGGTGTGAAAAATGGAGCGGAAGAAAGCCAATCTTTAGTAACATCTGAAAAAATCAATCTTGCTTGCTTCGATTGCGACTAAATAAAGATATGTTTTGTTTCCGACGAATAAAAATTTAGATTTTGAACAAAAAGCGGTGTATGGTTTAGCCTGGCGGACGAAAAAATACTTAAAGTGCTGTATAATGGATCACAACACAAAAGAACAGGGCATACTTCTGTAGACTCGCATTTGATGAAAGCTGTTCCATCTTTCTATCATAGCATAAAGATGACTTGGCAACAGGGAGTAGATTCCGAATTATTTTTTCCAGACATCTCTGATTACAATAGCATTTGTAGTATCTGTAACATTCAAACCATACATGGCCTGAAGCGTATTAAGAACACTATAATGATTTATTTTTTCAGCGTATTTGCCGGGTTTGATATTTTCCCCTGCAAAAATAGTGAGGATATGATTGTTAGTGGTAAACTGATCTTCATCGTACGTAAGAATCAATAAACTGTTATGCGTTTTGGCCCATTCCACATAGTCTCCCAGGTTTTCCTTCAACCAGTTGTCGCCTCTGCTAATAGCCGCTGAATCCCCGGGGGTGCCGATATTATGCATATCGTGATCCATATCAGGAATAGCAAAAACTACCGTAGGTAATTGATTAAAGTCTTTTGGAAATGCGGTCATAGGCTGACTCAAAGAATCGGGAATATTATTCTTTTTATCGCCCTGCCAGTTTATCCACGGGCAATGTTTTCTTCCATAAACTGTTCCGCCTGTCAAATCACTTTTTAGATAGTTACAATCAAGATAACCGGGCGAAGGCATGGTTTGCGCAAAACCTTTAAAAGTATATCCATTTTCTATTAATGCGGCGCCCAGGTTGGGCGTAGTAAAGGGTGTGGTCGTATCCTTTAAGCATTGATCGCCGGGGATGCCCATGGTAGTACCGGAATAGATAGCTAAGTAATTGGGTTGACTGGGATGCGTTACCCCATGAGAGTCGGTGAAAACAGCACTTTCCCCGGCTAATTGATTAATATAAGGTGCAGCGGCCGATCCTATAATCTGATCATAGCCGTGATTTTCTTCTATCACGATTACTATGTGATCAGGTATATGCAGACCGTTCCTTGTCACCGCTTTTTTCGTTCCCTGGTTGCAGGATGAGGCGAATAAACCTGTAATTACTATGCAGGCTAATAAAATACGATACTTCATAATTAAATGCTTAATTCTTTTTGAATATATTGATACAAACCGAAGATTGAAAATATCCACTTCCTAATAAATATAAGAGCTAAAAATATAAAATGACAATTGTATTTATTTGTTTGTTTACTGCAGGTTTCGGAGTACAAGTCTTCGTTCTAATATCCTTTTTTAGGGTCAAAATTTTCCAGTTCTTTTGCTACAGCGTTTAGAAAAGTAGACCCAAACGCACCATCTATTATCCGGTGATCATAGCTTAAAGACAGGTACATCATGTGCCTGATTGCAATACTATCGCCCTGCTCGGTTTCTATAACTACGGGTCTTTTTTTAATAGCTCCCACAGCAAGTATGGCAACCTGCGGCTGGTTTATAAGCGGTGTCCCCATAATACTTCCGAATGTCCCTACATTAGTAAGAGTAAAAGTTCCGTTGGCAGTATCATCAGGTTTCAACTGATTATTTCGTGCAGCATTTGCCAGGCCATTTACTTGCCTGGTGAGGCCTGTTAAATTTAACTGATCTGCATTTTTAATTACCGGTACTATTAAATTGCCATTAGGCATAGCCGTAGCCATACCTATATTTATATCCTTTTTTATAATGATTTTATCACCATCCACACTACTGTTGATAAGCGGGTATTTCTTTATGCATTTCACCAGCGCCTCCACAAATAAAGGCGTAAACGTAATTTTTTCTCCTTCTCTTTTTTCAAAATCTTTCTTCACTTTTTCGCGCCACAAAACCATAGTGGTAACATCGCATTCTGCAAAACTCGTAACATGAGCGCTGGTGTTCTGGCTGTCAATCATGTGCTGAGCTATCATCTTGCGCATGCGATCCATTTCTATAATTTCTACATTGCCAGTAAAAACAGTAGGCGCGTATTGTTGTCTTGACGTTGTAGCCGGAACACTATGTGCCTGTGAAACCTGCGACGATTGTTGCGTTTTTTGTTGCGGCGCATTTTTCCTGTTTTCCAGGTAGGCCATGATATCTTTTTTGCTAACCCGTCCATCCTGTCCGGTGCCTTCTATATTTTCCAGTTCACTCATCGATATCCCCTCGCTGGACGCGATATTTAAAACTAAAGGCGAATAAAAGCGAATTCCTGAACTGCCATTATTTACAGCTTTCTTTTCTTCCGGCTGATAAGGAACCTCTTCAACTATATGTGCATCTTCATGCTCAGGTTCGGAAGATTTTTGTTCTTCAGAAGAAGTGTTAGAAATATCTCCGTCAGTTGTAATCCTTGCGATTACCTTGCCAATGGGCACTACATCATTTTCTTTAAACAAAATTTCTGCAATCGTACCTTCTGCTGTGGATGGAACTTCGCTGTCTACTTTATCGGTAGCTATGTCGAGCACGGTTTCGTCAAGTTCCACTTTATCTCCAGGTTTTTTATGCCATTTGAGAATCGTGGCTTCCATAATGCTTTCCCCCAACTTAGGCATTATTAGATCAATCGTGCTCATATAAATAATTTAAAATTAAAATGATTGAAGAAATGATTTACCAAAAGTAAGAAAAAACGATTTAGTTATAAGGATAACTATCTGGTCGCCTGGATGATAATGACGTTAATTAATTGATCATTTTGCCAAAATCTTATGTCCCATTTTATCCCTTTTGGTTTCGAGGTATTTTTCGTTGTGCTGGTTAGGGATTATTTCAATAGGAACTGTTTCTACTATCTCAAGGCCATAGCCCAACAGACCTGCACGTTTTTTAGGATTATTACTAATGAGTTTTAGTTTGGTAATATTTAGTTTTCTCAAAATCTGCGCCCCCACCCCGTAATCTCTTTCATCCATCGAAAAACCCAATTTGATATTCGCTTCTACAGTATCGAATCCCTGCTCCTGCAGCTGATACGCTTTTAATTTATTAAGAAGCCCAATACCGCGTCCTTCCTGGTTCATGTACAATACCAAACCTTTTCCTTCCGCCTGAACCATCTTCATTGCATTGTGCAACTGGTCTCCGCAATCGCATCTGAGCGAACCTAAAATATCGCCTGTCATGCAACTTGAATGTACTCTCACCAGGACTGGCTCGTCTTTTTCCCATTCACCTTTTTTGAGCGCCATGTGCACTTCGCCTGTGTTTAACTGGGTAAAAGCGATCAATTCAAAATCTCCATATTTGGTAGGCATCTTCACCCGTACTTCTTCTTTTATCAGGGTTTCTTTTTCCAACCTGTATGCAATCAAATCTTTTATAGAAACAAGTTTGAGATTATGCCGGTCAGCTATTTCGCGAAGTTGTGGAAGACGTGCCATTGTTCCATCTTCATTCATTATTTCCACCAAAACGCCTGCGTCGCCATGGCCTGCCAACTTCGCCAGGTCTATGGTTGCTTCTGTATGGCCGGTTCTTCTTAAAACGCCTCCGTTCTTTGCACGAAGCGGAAAAATGTGACCTGGTCTTGCCAAATCCTCAGGTTTTGTTTTAGGATCAATAATTGCCCTTACTGTTTTTGCCCGGTCATGGGCAGAAATACCTGTCGTACATCCATGGCCTAAAAGATCAACACTTACTGTAAACGGAGTAGCGTGAAGGGCAGTGTTTTTATTCACCATCAGATCAAGCTTAAGTTCATCACATCTCTGTTCAGAAAGTGGCATACAGATGAGTCCCCGCCCATATTTGCTCATAAAATTAATGATCTCCGGAGTTACATTTTTCGCCGAAGTAATAAAATCACCTTCATTCTCACGATCTTCATCATCTACCACTATCACCAATTTACCATTTTTGATGTCTTCGATGGCATCTTGTATTTTATCCAACATATATTTTAATTAAAATGCAAAGATAATTCATTTAAAAAAGGCGGTGTTAGCGCGTATAAATATTAACTAATTATAGAATGGATTAAAAACAGGAATCAACGTTATAAGTCGGTTCGCTGTAAACTCTTTTTTCAAACACGAAAAGTGGCAATAGTAATCATCAACACTGAGATTGAATACAAAACTCATTTACCTTGAATAGCTTTCCTTTTTACTTCTATATTTGCAAAAAAACTGTGGCTTTGGATACAAAATTTCAATCTCAATATATTCCCTATACCGATACCGGAAAATTCACAAAAATTGTATCTGACTATATCAATGAAGCGCCAGCCCTAAAAGATTTTTATGAGCATCGTGTAAGCCTTGAAGGTATCAAATCGGCAATTGCGCAAAGAAAAAAATATAAGACTAATCGCCATCTCTTAGTAAATGAGTTTACGCATCAATATAAGGATTTGAAGGATTGTGATGCGATACAATCGAATATTAATAGTCTTTCAAGCGAAAACACTTTTACTATTTGCACCGCACACCAGCCCAATATTTTTACGGGCCATCTTTATTTCATTTATAAAATATTGCATATCATAAAACTGGCAGATACCTTAAAAAAAGAATTACCTGCCTATCATTTTGTTCCGGTTTTTTTTATTGGAAGTGAAGATGCAGATTTAGCAGAACTCAATCACATCGTAATTGACGGCGAAAAATATACTTGGGAAACATCACAAACCGGCGCCGTTGGACGAATGAAAGTGGACGATAATCTCTTAAAATTAATAGAAAAAATCAGTGGCAGGTTATCTGTTGAAAAGCATGGAAAAGTCTTAATAGAATTGTTGCAAAAATGTTATACAAAAAATACAACCATTGAAAATGCCACTTTTTTGTTTGTTCACCATTTGTTTAAAACCTTTGGATTATTGATCCTGCTACCGGATAATCCTGCATTCAAAAATGAAATGGTTTCTGTTTTTGAGGATGATATTTTTAATCACACTTCTTCTGAAATTGTAATTCAAACTTCAGAAAAATTATCCAAAAACTATAAAGCCCAGGCATACCCGAGAGAGATCAATTTATTTTATTTAAAAGATAACCTTCGCAACAGGATCCTCCAGGTTGATGATCGTTTTGTGGTGCATGATACTAATATTACTTTTTCAAAAGAAGAAATAAAAAAGGAATTGAAGCAACATCCTGAACGTTTCAGCCCCAATGTAATTTTACGCGGCTTATTCCAGGAAATGATTTTACCGGATGTGGCATGGATTGGCGGCGGCGGCGAATTAGCTTACTGGCTCCAGTTGAAAGACCTGTTTAAAAATTATTCTGTTCCTTTTCCCATTTTAGTTCTGAGAAATCCCTTTCTGATCATCGACAAAAAATACCGGCAATTACTGAAGAAATTAAATCTTAATCCCGTGGATCTTTTCAAAGGTGAAGCATTTGTTTTCAATGAAATCGTAAACCAAGAAAGCTCATCTGTTTTGAATCTAACCAAACAAAAAAAGGAATTTGAAAATATTTATCAGCAGGTAAAAGAAATTGTAAGCGGCATCGACACTACACTCGAACAGCATACTTCGGCTTTGGCGGCAAAACATTTAAGAAAATTATCTTCCCTGGAAAAGAAAATGCTGCGTGCAGAAAAAAGAAAATTTCAGGATCAAAAGAATCAATTGAATAAAATATTTTCATCCTTGTTTCCTGATGATGGTCTACAGGAAAGAACGGAAAATTTTATGCATTTTTATTCGCGCTGGGGACAGGATTTTTTGAAAATTGTTTATGAAGATTCATTGACATTAGAACAGCAATTTTGCATCATCTCTGATGAAGGAAAATGAAAAAACTCTAAAGTAAAATATCTGGTAAAAGTCCGTTTACTGTTATCTTGTTGATTGCTGTCAAGTTCCATAACCCATTAATTTAAAAAGGCTTTACCCTGCGAGGCCGCATTTCTGAGGTGCTTTTTTCAGGATACTATTACAATTTACCTGCATTTCTGTTCGTTATAACACAATTCTAACTTTCTTATTGTAACCCAAAAATATCTTTAATGAAAACTCTCTTTGGAATCACGACGATACTATGGATCTTTTCTTCCTGTGCATCGACCCAGTTAGTAACGATAAGCGTACTGAAACCAGCGCCCGTTACCGTCCCAGCTTATGTAAAAAACGTAGCAGTAGTAAACAGGAGCGAACCTTCGAAAAAAATCAAAATAATAAATGTAGTCAACAAGGCATTATCCATGCAGGGAACTGATCTTGATAAAGCGGGAGCTCAGGCTACGCTCACCGGCCTTGCAGATGAACTCGAAAAAAATACACGGTTTGATAATGTAACTATCCTAAATAATACCAATCTTACAACGGATGTGCCTGGTGATTTTCCGGTGCCTTTGGCATGGGATGATGTAGAAAAATATTGCAGGGATAATAACGCCGACGTACTTTTTTCACTTGAGATATTTGACACGAAGTCAGATATTGATTATACCACTAATAAAACAGTTGTAAAAACACCACTCGGAAACGCGCCCGTGATAGAGCAACAGGCCAATATGCGTACCCTTGTAAAAACCGGATGGCGCATCTATGATTTACGAAGTAAAAACATCATAGATGAAATAGCATTTTCAAGAACACTCACTTATCATGGGAAAGGCATCAACCCACTGATGGCAGCAAACGCGCTGATAAACAGGAACGAAGCTGTAAAGGAAGTTGGAAACATAGCCGGCCACGATTATGCGCTGAGCCTTATTCCAGCGTGGAAAAGAGTATCAAGAGATTATTATGTAAGAGGCAATAACAATTTTACAATGGCAATGCGCAAAGCCAGAACCGGCAATTGGACAGGCGCCGCCGGTTTATGGGAAAAGGAAACCAACAATTCAAATGGGAAAATTGCAGGGCGGGCATGTTATAATATGGCTATTATTAGCGAGATAAACGGAGATCTTGACGGAGCGATAAAATGGGCGCAAAAGTCTTATGAAAATTACAACAACCACCTTGCGCTGCAATATGTAACGATACTAAATAACCGCAAGCTCGACACTGAAATATTAAAAGACCAGCAGGTAGATTGATACGTTAGCAATCATTGATTATCGCTATCTGCTGCCAGGTAAATTATTTCAATTTTGTCATTGCTGCAGGAGTTGAGTATGTCTAAAAAACTTTCCTTTTTATTGGCATCATTTATCAGCAATTCAGGCTGGCTTAAAATGATAATTTTCACTTTCTCTTCACCGATCCATTCCAGGTCGGACAGCACTTCCTCCAATGCATCTAAATTATTACCAAAATAATCCGGCAAAGAAAGTTGCAGTTGCAAGGTTTTATAGCAATCATCTATTTGCTTGCAAATAGTGCCGTCTATAAATACATAACGGGTATTATTTTCAGAAAAATAAGACATAGGAATTTTTGATACAGCACTCATTTTATTTAATTTCTTTAAAAGATTTATAATGATCATTAGTGTACCAGGCTCTGCCATCGCTACCGGTTAATATCCGCTCCGTTCCACGGTTCTGCCCTTCTATCTTTGGGTTCACGTCCCATTCCTGGTAGTCAATGGGGTTCCCTTTATCATCATACTGTGGCACTATTTTTTCACGATTAGAAAATACTCTTCCTCCTACATACCCTGGCATAGCATGGTGGTTTGCCCGGATATATTTTAATACGTCATAAACTTTTTGTGGAATTCCTGAGCTGTTGTCGTTTTCATTTACATTGGCTGTTCCTGCAGCTTCGTTTTGCGTGGAATTAGTTGAGTTGCTGGTTGTATTCCCCGAATTTTGCAATTGATTTTTTAGAAATATTTGTTTGCCAATAACCAATCCGATAACCAGGCCAATGATAATTCCTAAAATAAGCTGGGAGTAATTTCTTTGCATAATCTGTGTGATTTTTTTATTGTAGTAGGTACAAGGCATGCCTTGTACCTACATTTTCAAAAGCTATTTATTGATTTCATTTGACATAGAATAAGGAAGATCAGATGCAAGAGTACCCCTTTGCTTGTTGGGCGTTGCTGCCATCTTTATATTTATAGTTCCGCCATTGTGTAGTTCAAAATGGTTGAAATAATTTTTCGTATATGGCTTACCGTTAAAAGTCACAAACTGTACGTATTTATTTTCAGCGCTGTTATCCGGAGAATTGATTACCAGTTTTTTTCCATTTTCAAAATTGAGTTCTATATGCTTAAATAAAGGCGCACCCGCAGCGTACTCTACGCTTGCCGGGGTAACCGGGTAAAATCCCAATGCTGAAAACACGTACCATGCCGATGTTTGCCCATTGTCTTCATCACCGCAATAGCCATCGGGCGTTGCTTTATACAATTTGTTCATTGTTTCTCTTGCCCAATATTGCGTTTTCCATGGCTCACCGGCATAATCGTACAAATAAATCATGTGCTGAATCGGTTGGTTGCCATGCGCGTATTGCCCCATATCAGCAATCTGCATTTCGCGTATTTCATGAATGACGAAGCCATAGTAACTATCATCAAAAACCGGGGGCATTATAAAAACAGAATCAAGCATTGTGGCGAACATTTTCTTTCCGCCCATCAGGTTGACTAACCCATTAATATCCTGGAACACCCCCCAGGTGTAATGCCAGCTATTCCCTTCGGTGAACGCATCTCCCCATTTAAATGGATTAAAAGGAGATTCAAAACTGCCGTCTTTATTTTTACCGCGCATTAAAAGATGTGACTTATCAAAAAGTTTTTTATAATTCATTGCCCTTTGCTGGTAAACGTCAATCTCAGATTCGGGTTTGCCTAAAATTTTTCCTAGTTGATAAATACAATAATCGTCATAAGCATATTCTAAAGTTCGCGCAGCGTTTTCGTTAATGCCCACGTCATAAGGCACATATCCTAAATCGTTGTAAAATTTATAACCGGTTCGTCCAGTGCCTTCGGGTCCTTCATTATTAGCGCCATGAATTAATGCTTTATACAAAGTTTCTATGTCATATCCCCTTAGTCCTTTGATGTAAGCTTCTGCAACTATCGAAGCAGAATTATTGCCCACCATCACATTCCTGTATCCCGGAGCTGACCATTCGGGCAAAAAACCACCTTCTTTAAAATCATTGACAAGACCTTCCTGCATTTCTTTAACAATAGATGGATACATCAAATTCAGAAAAGGATATAGCGCGCGAAACGTATCCCAAAAACCGGTTCCTCCAAACATATACCCATCTTCTATTTTACCGGTATAAGGACTGTAATGCACAATTTTACCTTCTGCGTTTTTTTCGTACAATCTTAATGGGAAAAACACCATTCGATAAAGACATGAATAAAATGTCCGGGTTTGATCTGTAGTGCCGCCGCTCACCTTTACTCTTCCCAATACTTTATTCCATTCCGCTTTGGCATTGCTCTTTACAGTCCCGAAATTATGATCGCCTACTTCTTTCAAATTGATTTCGGCCTGGTCAAAACTGATAAAGGAAGAAGCTACTTTGGCATTAACAACTTCTCCTTTTTGGGTATTTTTAAAACCGATGATAGCGCCCACATGATTACTTTTCTGTTCAAGACCACCGGTAATTACGCTGTCTAAAAAAGTATAGGTATAATTAAATGGCTTATCAAATACAATGATGAAATAATTTTTAAAATTCTTAGCTACTCCGCCACTGTTGCGGGTTGTATAGCCGATGATTTTATTTTCGGAAGGAATGACTTTAATGTAAGAACCTTTGTCCAATGCGTCAATAATAACAGATGAGCTATCGGCTTTAGGAAACGTAAAACGAAAACGTGCGGCTCGCTCTGTCGGTGTAAGTTCTGTCGTCACATCGTCATCAGCCAAATAAACTTTATAGTAATAAGGCTTCACAATTTCCGCCTTATGCGAGAACCAGCTTGCCCTGTCTTTCTCAGAAAAACGTATTTTGCCGGTGATAGGCATGATGGCAAAAGCACCGTAATCATTCATCCAGGGAGAAGGCTGGTGGGTTTGCTTGAAACCGTTTATTTTATCAGCATTATATTGATAAGCCCACCCATCACCCATCTTGCCGGTTTGAGGCGTCCAAAGATTCATTCCCCAGGGAAGCGCTATTGCAGGATAGGTATTACCGTTCGAAAGAGAAGGTTTAGAATCCGTACCCATTAATGGATTTACATAATCAACCGGATCGATGGTATGAGAAATTTCCTGTGCGGATACATTAGTAATAATAAACAGTACACAGATTACAACCAACAACTTCTGCATGAATTCGATTTTTAATATATAATAAAAGACAATTATTCTTTGTAAAAATAAAGCAAAATAACCCGTAATCATTGCTTTACTGTGAGTACGTTATTGAATTCAGCAACAAAATCATACCGGGTAAAATAAAGAAGGTAGAGGGAACACTTTAAAAAAAATCTACATTCTTTAAAAAAACGTAAATATAACTTTACAGATAAAAATAATTTGAACATACAAATTTCCTGTTTAAGATTCGGTTTCAGTGCTTTAGGCTGATGCATTTAAACGAAACAAGATTTTACGGAAGCTTTCAGATATATCATTGTTGAGACGGGCATTTAGAAGTAGTTTTGCAATTCGATTTTATATTCTAAACATTCAAGGTGAAGAAAGGGCTTTTTTTAATCATTACTCTATTTGTTGGGCTGACAGGCTTTTCTCAACGAACGCATACTATCAGCGGTACCATTAAGGATCATAATACAGGCGAAACGCTAATTGGTGCGAGTGTCACCTTGCTGGAAAATCCGGAGTCAGACGCACTCAGCAACAGGTACGGATTTTATTCTATCAGCGCACCGGCAGGCTATTACACTTTGATCGTGAGCTACTCAGGGTATAAGAATGATACCTTAAAGATTTCTTTACAACGGGATACGATGCGATCCATTGAACTGGTACCTGTAGGAACACAATTGCAGGAAGTAGTGGTAGTCGCCAGGCGAAGTGACAACATCACTCAAACGCTGCCCGGTGTTCAAAAAGTTTCTATTGAAGAAATAAAAAATGTTCCTGTTCTGTTTGGCGAAAAAGACATTCTCAAAACAATACAGTTGCTCCCGGGAATCAAATCTGCGGGCGATGGTTCTTCAGGATTTTTTGTACGCGGTGGCGCTGCTGATCAAAATTTGATTTTGCTTGATGAAGCCACCGTATATAATGCATCCCATTTACTTGGATTTTTTTCTACTTTCAATTCAGATGCCATTAAAGATGTAACTATTTATAAGGGTGATATGCCTGCGCAATATGGGGGCCGGTTGTCGTCCTTGCTGGACATACAAATGAATGACGGCAATGATAAAAATTATAAAGTCAGTGGCGGTATTGGCATCATCTCGTCGCGCCTGAATGTGGAAGGGCCCATCGTAAAAAATAAGGGCTCTTTTATTATCAGTGCCAGGCGTACCTATGCAGATCTGTTTTTAAAGCTGTCGAAGGATTCTTCGGTAAATAAAAGCATACTTTACTTTTACGACCTCAATGCGAAAGCCAATTACCAATTTGGCGAAAAAAATAGGTTGTTTTTATCAGGATATTTCGGGCAGGATGATTTGGGTTATGGATCACAGTTCGGTATTAATTGGGGCAACGCAACAGCTACGCTCAGATGGAATCATATTTTCAACAATAAATTATTTTCCAACACTTCTTTTATTTATAGTCATTACGATTACAAAATAAATATCAATCAAACCACCAATAATCTTATCATTCTTTCTAAAATAAAAGATTTCTCCCTGAAATCAGACTTGCAATATTATCAAGGCAATAATAACAAAATCAATTTCGGAATCAATTTAATCAATCACATTTTTACCCCGGGAACGATACAAGTGTCTGAAACATCCAGTTATAATCCGTTGACGATCGAAAAGAAATACGCTTTGGATGGTTCCCTCTATGTCTCTGACGAATGGAGCCCTAGCACTAAATTAAAATTCAATACAGGTTTGCGCCTGACATCGTTTAGCGTATTAGGCCCCGGTAGTTTTTATTCTTACGACAAAAATGGGAACGTCATAGATACATCCACCTATGCTTCAGGCAAAATCGTAAAATCATATCTGAATCTTCAACCTCGCTTTGCAGCTACTTACCAGTTAGACAATAAAAGTTCCGTAAAATTTTCTTACTCAAGGAATGTGCAAAACCTGCATCTGCTTTCTAATTCTACTGGCAGCAACCCCACCGATGTGTGGATACCAAGCAGCAATAATGTAAAACCAGAAATTTCCGACCAGCTCTCCACAGGCTATTATCGTAATATCGCTCAAAATCGATATGAGTTTTCCGCAGAGATTTATTATAAGTTTTTACAAAACCAAATAGATTATAAAAACGGCGCTCTCCTCGTGGCCAATGAAACCGTTGAATCCCAGTTGCTTTATGGAAAAGGAAGGGCTTACGGACTTGAACTATATCTGAAAAAGAAATATGGAAAATTCACCGGATGGATAAGCTATACACTTTCGCGGACGGAACGATTAATAGATGGGATAAATAACAATTCCTGGTATCCCAATACGCAGGATCAGACACATAACGTTGCCGTGGTCGGGACCTACAAATACAATAAAAAATGGACATTTTCTGCCGATTTTGTTTATAATACCGGAAATGCTGTTACGTGGCCTTCGGGGAAATATATGGTGAATGGGAATACCGTATTTTATTATACAGAAAGAAACGGATATAGAATGCCTTCCTACAACAGGCTTGATATTAGCGCTACATTACAAGGAAGGAAAACGGCAAAGTTTGATGGAAGCTGGACATTTTCCGTGTACAATGTTTACGGAAGGGAGAATCCTTACTTTATCCAGTTTCAAAATGATCCGAGTGACCCCCAAAAAACAGAAGCAGTGCAATATTCATTGTTTAGGTGGGTACCATCTGTCACTTATAATTTTAAATTTTAAGAGCGATGAAATACTTTAAAAACACACCTCTGTTACTTTTACTAGCACTAGTCTCATCTTTTTTGGGTTGTAAGAAAGTAATAGATGTAAATCTTAAAAACACCGCCCCACAAATAGTTATCACAGGTGAAGTAACCAACAGGCCAGGGCCTTACCATGTAAACATTTCACAGTCGGTAGATTTTACGTCAAACAATACTTTCCCTCCTGTTTCGGGAGCCTTTGTAACGATTACCGGAAACGGACTGGTAGATACCCTAAAAGAAGTAACTCCCGGTAATTATTCTACTAATTTATTTACAGGAGTGCCCGGTTTTACCTATCAGTTGTATGTAGATGTAGAAGGGCGGGTTTATAAAGCAACGTCTACCATGCCGCAACCGGTACATATAGATTCAATCACTTTTGTGGAAGGAATGAAAAATAATTTGTATGCAGTCGCCAATTTTCAGGATCCCCCGGGAATCGCCAACTTCTACCAGTTTAAAGAATTTGCTGATAGCGTTCCTTTCCCAAATGGAAGAGGTAATTCAGTCTTTGACGATCGCCTGTCTGATGGCAGATATATTAACCGGATATTGTATGACGACAGCACAGACATTAAATCAGGAATTAGACTGACAGTGCAAATGAATTGTATTGATGAAAATGTTTACAATTATTTAAATGAACTTTATCAGATATCCGGAAACGACGGAGGTTTTGCGAGTCCTTCGCCTGCGAATCCAACCAGCAATATTAGCGGAGGCGCTTTAGGATATTTCAGCGCTCATACAAAAACTTCCAGGACGGTTGAAATTCCCTGATAAAACCTGTTTGAGGTAATTCCTGCGTTCCTCAAAATCTGATTTGAATATGAATTTTCAAACGTAAGATCAGAATGGAAATCTTTAATATTCTTTCGTTTATTGCAATTTCATTGACTCTTTAAATTTTCCCGCATCCGTTTTAGAAATATAAATATTCGAAAAATGTTTGCGGACTGATAGTAAAGGTTCGTTCCAATTTTTTGCAAACAAACTATTCTTCTCATCCATCAGAATCCATTTCCCTATTTTCCATTAAACTGTACCGAGGCCACGCCAGACTGAACCTTTTCTCCGGCACCACCAGGCTTATAAATAAAATAAATATCATGGAAGTTACCATCCGTCACAGGATCAATATTAATATGCACGACCGAAGATTTGTCTTCAAGTTTCGGAGCGGAACCTTTGCCAATAACTTTACCATCAGGCGAATCTAATTTTATTTCAAAAGGATAATCATTTTTTGACGCAGCAAGACTGTTAATAAAAATATTTAAAGAATGTATATCAGTAAGGTCAGTATGTCCGATCATAAACCAGCCTTCTTCATTAGGAACTACAAGAAAATTTTTCCCGCCGGAACTATATACAGAAAAGCCTTTCATTTTTTCATTCCCACTAAAAAAATAATTGTTACCAGGCAATGATATAAGCGCATTGCCGGTAAGTGGTTTTAGATTATTCCCGGGGCTATTAATATAAGAGGCAGTTAACACCAGCGATGCATTGGGCGCTTCTTTCGCCGAAGGAATAATACTTCCTTCCTGTGGCAATGATTTATTCCTGGCACTCTTATCAGAAAGAGAAAATATCCATGAAAGGATCTGGTCCAGGTCCTTTTGCGAAATGTCAGGATGCGCAGCCATAGCCACCTGGCCCCAAACTCCTGCGCCGCCACTTCTAATTTTTTGACTTAAATAATCGTGTGCTTTTGGATTGTTTGCGTATTTTTTTGACACAAGCATAAATGCCGGGCCTACGGATTTTTCATCTTCTTTATGGCAATTTTTACAATCCAATGTTTGTGTAAGAATTTTGCCGCTCACATTTGGCAAGGTAGCCTCCTGGTGTCCTTCCGGATTGTTTTCCGGGACGAAATCTTTTTTATAATCGTAGGCAACAAAAAGATTTTTCAGGTCTATCCCCGAACTGTTGTTATCCTTTACTCCTACCGAGTATTTCACCGGAACGCCCGGAAGATAGAACGATTTGTTGCCCCCTGTTAATTGGATGTTTACCACAGGTGCAGCATTTCCCGCATACACATTGATGGAATCACTTTTTGTAAATGCCCCCTGTTGGTCTTTTACTTCTACAGAAATATTATAATCTCCGGCAGTATTAAAAGTATAGTCCAGTTCAGGTGAAGTAGTGGTTTTCTTTTGATTGCCCACATTCCATGTGTAAGAAAGTGCATCTTTATCAGGATCTCTCGCATCGACAGTGGCTTTAATGTGAAAAGGTAATACGCCGGAAGTTTTATCGACGTGAATTGCTTTTATTTCAGGCGGACGGTTTCCACCATTATAATCGATACAAGACAAGCCCGCATCCGCATTTCTTTGAAACCAACCCGTTCCGTATTCCAATAAGTATAGTTTGCCATCGGGTCCCACTTCCATATCTATACAATTATTCAGTTTTGTATGCTCCATGAAAGGTTCCATCTCGTCAAAATCTCCATTAGGTAACATGGTGACAGCAAAGATCCACCCTCTTATCCAGTCATAAATAAATAATTTCCCATTATAATATTCCGGAAGCCTGGTTTTTTCAGGAAACATACTGGTATAATAAACCGGGCCTGCCATTGCGGTGCGACCTCCGGACCCCAATTCCGGGAAGTCGGGTGAGGCAGCATATGGATACCAGATAAACGCCGGTTGGGCAGGGGGCAAATCTTTAATTCCGGTATTGTTCCTGGAGTCATTTACAGGATGTGCCGGATCAAAAAGATTTCCGCTTTTTCCTGTAGCATAATCGTATTGCCTGTACGGTGAATTATTGCCAACAAACAATGGCCATCCAAAAAAACCCGCTTTACGCGCCTGGTTAATTTCATCGTAACCACGCGAGCCGCGCGTTTCCATACTGTCGTTATTAGCATCGGGGCCTACTTCTCCCCAATAAAGAAAGCCATTTTTTTGATCTACTGAAATACGATATGGATTGCGATCGCCCATTACATAAATCTCCGGGCGCGTATTGGGTTCACCTTTTGGAAACAGATTCCCATCCGGAATTTGATAAGTACCATCATCCATCACCCTTATGCGGTTGATTTTTCCTCGCAGGTCGTTGCTGTTACCTGCGGATCTCCTGGAATCATACTGCTGATGCCCTGGTATATCATTTAACGGAGCGAAACTGTTGCTTACATATTTCGCACCGGGTTCGTTAAACGGAGTCGAATTATCGCCGGCAGAAAAGTACAGTAGTCCGTCTGGCCCAAATGCTACGGAGCCACCCGTATGACAACAAATCTCGCGCTGCTCATAGAGTTGAAGAATTATTTTTTCCGACTTAACATCTATGGTATCATTCTCAAAAGTGAACCTTGATAAACGGTTCACAGAAGTATCTTTAGGGCTGTAATAAATATAGACCCAATGATTTTTATCGAAGTGCGGGTCTTTGGAAATCCCAAGGAGTCCTTCTTCTGAATTAACTCCGGGCGTATGTTCTGTTTTCCAATATACATTAAGGAAACCAACTTGTTTTACCTGCTTAGTAACGTGATCGTATTTTAAAATTTCACCGCGCCTTTGAAGCACGATGATGTCAAGATTGGGAAGAATGGTCATTTCCGTAGGTTCAAAAAAAACTCCTTTTACCAAAGATGTTTTGGTAAAGCGATCTTCATCGGGCGGTATTTGAGCCGTTACTTTTGAATAATCTAATTCTTTGTTATCCCCCATCGCATATTCGATCCCTCCCAATAAATGCTTCAGGTACAAAGGCTCGGAATAGGACTCATCAGTATGCCCCATTTCTGTATAGAAAGAGCGGCCGCCGTCATAATCGTGATACCAACTCATAGGATGAAATGCGCCGTTGGTACCGCCTTCATAAGATTTTTCATCAATGGTAACGAGGACATGAATATCAGGATTTATTTTTTTAAAATTATAAAGTTCATCGGTTCGTGTCCAAACGGTGTCTTTAAAAAACTTTGTAGCGGGAAAATTTCTGTCTTTAATAATAAACTTTGCCTCCTGGGGTTTAGGATGACCGTTAAAATAAGCGCCTACCAATCTTCCATACCAGCCCCAATCGTATTCGGTATCGGTTGCCGCGTGCACGCCTACAAATCCACCACCAGCCTGGATATAACGTTCGAAAGCCGCTCTCTGCCTGTAATCTAACACATGCCCCGTGGTGCTCAGGAAAATGACCGCTGAATATTGTTTCAATGTATCATCATTAAACTTATCAGAATTTGTGGTGGTATCCACGTCAAATCCATTCTCTTGTCCAAGTTTAATTATGGCGTCTATGCCTACCGGAATGGAAGCATGATGGAATCCCATTGTTTTTGAAAATACCAAAACCCGGGGTTTGCTACTTCTTTTATTGGTACATGAAAATTGAAACAGGGAACATGCGATTACAAGCAAAAGAAAACTCCTTTTCATAAAAAATAAAGGGATTTTAAAGTAAAATAATTGAACCTATAAATATTATCATCAAACGATTTCAACCGTTTCGAATAAAACATTGGCGATATCATCTCTTATTGAAAAATGATTATAACAAATCGAAGTCAATAATAATTTTAGGAGGAGTGAAAGTAATAAGAAAGTGACAGAATAAAATATTTATTTTATTTCTATGGAGAGAACCGAGTCTTTTTCAAAAAATGCTTCGAGTACATCTCCAACGATACATTCTCCTGCACCGGCGGGCGTTCCGGTAAAAACAAGATCACCAATATTGACAGAAAAATAATTGGAAATATTGGAAACAATTTTATCAATTGAAAAAATCATTTCCTTGGAATTGGCTTTTTGAACTACTTCTTTATTTTTTAAAAAAGAAAAGTTGATATTCTTTTTATCAATAGCAGGAGTAAGGTCAATAAATTTTCCAACTGCAGCAGAGTTATCAAATGATTTAGCTTTCTCCCAGGGAAGGCCTTTTTCTTTTAATTGATTTTGAATATCCCGCGCGGTAAAATCAATACCTACAGAAATCGCATTATAGTAATTAGATGCGTGTTTTTCCTGGATATATTTTCCGTTTTTGCTAATGCGAACCACCAATTCAGCTTCATAATGAAGGTCGTTGGTAAATTCCGGATAATAAAAGGGAGTGTGTCCCTGTATCAGGGCGCTCTTGGGTTTCATAAAAATTACAGGCTCATCGGGAATTTCATTTCCCATTTCTTCAGCGTGTTTGGCATAATTACGCCCAATACAAAATATCTTCATTCTCAAATAGGTTTTAGTAGGGCTTTTTCAAAGGTGGTGCGAAAATATATAAATCAAATTAAAAAATGAATTTATCTGTTAACAGGATAAAAACGATTAAAAATTCAGGTTATTTACGTTATTCATTGTTCTCTCTATACCTATAGTTGCAAAATTTTCAATTACCTCTACGCATTTTTCAATTTTCAATTTTACAACTTCTTTTTCTTCCGGAAGCCAATGGCTCAAAACAAATTCCACTTGCATTCCTTTTGGAAATTGATTGCCGATTCCGAAACGCAACTTAGGATATTCATCAGTATTTAGAATATTCTGGATATCCCGCAGTCCGTTGTGGCCGGCATCACTTCCACCTTTACGCAATCTCAGTTTATTTAGTGGGAGTGCCAGGTCATCCACGATTGTCAAAGAATCTTGTATGTCAATTTTTTCTTTATCAAGCCAGTACTTCATTGCTCTTCCGCTCAGGTTCATATACGTTGTCGGCTTTATACAAACGAATATTTTTCCTTTAAATTTTATTTCAGCCAAATTAACTAACCGGGATGTTTGAAAAAAAGCATTGTGTTTCAAAGCAAAAGCATCCAAAACATCAAATCCTATATTGTGCCTCGTGTGTGCAAATTCATTCCCCGGATTACCCAAACCAACTATTAAAAACTTTGACATAAAAGCGAAGATAAATGGAATCCTCAATTATCAAAAAATCAATCTTCGCGCTCCAATTTGAATGTAATATACATCAGTAAATGAACTTTTACGAAAGATTTCCAATTTTTTTTAAAGTATTTGTACTAAAAATAAAATCGTAAAAATACGATTTGCACCGTAATTATAATAATTCAAAAATCAGGCATTAACGCTCTTGTTCAGCATTCGTCAGCCTCTATCTTTGTACCAGATGTTGATTGATGTTCAATAAACATTCATGACCCGTTTTATCCAAATCCAATGAAAACAATCTCTTGAAAGCAAGAGCAATATCCATCCCGGTAATTATCGGGCGAAAAACCAAACCCCAGGTTGAATTTCTTAGTTGACTTCTGCTTTAAAACAGCAGAAGTTTTTTATTTTGTCAATATCCCGCAGCAAAAGGACTAATAGGTATTATTTTGCTTTTACAGGGTGCGGAAGAGGTAAAAGTATATTTACTATTCTACCTCATCGTTAAAATACGCTCTATACCGTAATTATAATAATTAAAAAATCAGGCATTAACGCTCTTGTTCGGCGGCGTTCAGATTCTATCTTTGTACCAGATGTTGATTGATATTCAATAAACATTCATGACCCGTTTTATCCAAATCCAATGAAAGCCGGCTCTCGAAATAAGAGCAATATCCATCCCGATAATTATTGGGAGAAAAACCAAACCCCAGGTTGAATTTCTTAGATGACTTCTGCTTTAAACAGCAGAAGTTTTTTATTTTATAGTAATCCCACAGTAAACGGACTAATAAGAACTTTTTTGCTTTTGCTCTCGTTGCAGATGTAAAAAGTATATTTACCTGTTTTAAGGTACGTTGAATTACGATTTAAGCCGTAATTGCAATACTTCAAAAATCAGGCAGTAATACACTTGCACCGCAATCATCACGCTATATCTTTGTTCCAGAAGTTGATTGATGTTCAACAAACATTAATCCCAAATCCAAATCCATTGAAAAGATACCGTTCCCTAATCCAGGAAAAACCAAATAATCCGATATCAGTCAACTTCTTTTTTTATCCAATCCATTGAAAACCGGCTCTATAAAAAGAGAGCAATATCCATCCCGATAATTGTTGGGAGAAAAAACCAAAGCCCAAAGTCAAATTTTTTAAAAACTTCTGCATTAAACTGCAGAAGTTTTTTGCTTTATCACAATCCCACAGTAAACGGACTAATAATAATTATTTTTCTTTTGTTGTCGTTGCAGATGTAAAAAGTATATTTACCTCTTGCCGTGAACGTTGAATTACGATTCAGGCCGTAATTACAATACTTCAAAAATCAGGCAGTAACACACTTGCACCGCAATCTTCACGCTATATCTTTGTACCAGAAGTTGATTGATGTTCAACAAACATTAATCCCGAATCCAAATCCATTGAAAAGATACCGTTCCTTAATCCAGGAAAAACCAAATAATCCGATATCAGTCAACTTCTTTTTTTTATCCAATCCAATGAAAACCGGCTCTATAAAAAGAGAGCAATATCCATCCCGATAATTGTTGGGAAAAAAAACCAAAGCCCAAAGTCAAATTTTTTAAAAACTTCTGCATTAAACTGCAGAAGTTTTTTTTATTTTGGCCAATTTTTCACCAGGTCTTTTAGAAAGCTTTACTTACAATTCACTTTTCCATTTCAATTTTTAAGGTATAACTTTACGAAACACATTTATCCTTTCATCTATTAAAATTTAATTTATGATTGAAGTAATTCCAGGGTTTCCCCCAAACGTTGCCGCATTTAATGCCACAGGAAAAATAACCGGCCATTATTACGATGAAATAATCAATCCGCTGGTAAAAAAGATTTATGATGAATGCGGAAAAATAAATTATTTGCTCGTAATTAAGACCTCGTTAGAAAATTACAATTTTGAGGCGTGGTTAAAAGATGCAGTATTGGGTTTCGTCTATTTCACGGAATGGAAAAAGATAGGTATTGTTTCCAACAAAAGAAGTATCAAACGCTTTACAGATATATTTGGAAAATTGTTACCAGGATGTACAAAGGGCTTTATGATGGAAGATCTCGATATTGCAAAAGAATGGATCGCTGATTAAAGTAAACAATAACCATTAAACCAAAAAGATTTTAATAGCTATATAAAGAGGCTTTTAAAACAGAATCTTTTTGCGCAGGTGTCAGTGAATAATTATAATGGTATAAAGAAAATTCCCAATCGCCATAAACCGGATTAGGCAACACGATGAAGCGATCGCCAAAATACGCTGAAAAGTTATCCGCAACTTTTGCTCTTTCGTCAGGGTTCTTCTTTTCGAATAGAAAACTGAAATCATTCATATTATCACCCATTAATAATAGGATCGTATGATTGTTTTCAATTGATTTTTTTCTATCTTCTTTCGAAGACGTTTTGCCTTTCAATAGTAAGTGTTCAACATCTGCATTGGGGAAATTAAATTTTTGCAGGTTTTTTAAAGTTCCCGCACTTTCGCTTTCATTACGGTTGGTGACGTAAAATATTTCTACTCCCTGGGCCGATGCATATTGTAAAAAATGCAGCGCACCCGGCATGGTATCCGCAGCTGCCATAGAAGTCCAGGCATTCCAGCTAGCGTCGTCATAGTCTTTATTCTGGAGTAATTGATGGGCTTCATAGGGACTATTGTTTAAAATCGTTTCGTCAATATCCGTCATAATGGCCTTGGGCTTTGAAAACTTTTCACGATTAGACTGATCAATTCTCAGCCTTGCTATGTTGAATGCCTGGTAGCAAAGAGCCCGGTATTCCGCAGATCGCTGCTGCCAGGCGGTGGAAAACAATTTGCCATCCACTATCGGGTTAGATGAATTTGAATTATTATTGGTAATACTCACACGAGGCGCTACACAGGACATAGAAAACAATAAAAAAATAATGGCAAACTTTTGCATTAAATTTATTTTAAAGACTGAATTTAAATTGAAGTCTTAATTTTGACCACAACTGATATTATCAGAAGTAGCCTAATTTAAGTGCATGTTATATTAATATCTATTAATTTTAATAAAATAATTTCAAAGCTAAAATAAGAAAATGGATTTTGTTGATTATTACAAAACGCTTGGCGTAGCCAAGAATGCCTCCGCAGAAGATATAAAAAAAGCTTATCGTAAACTGGCGAGAAAATATCATCCTGATGTAAATCCCAACGATAAAGAAGCTAATAAAAAATTTGAGCAAATCAATGAAGCGAATGAAGTGTTAAGCGACGCTGAAAAAAGAAAAAAATACGATCAGTATGGGGAAAACTGGAAACATGCAGATCAATATGAACAGGCACGACAGCAGCAGCAACAGCAAGGCAGAGGGGGATTTGGCGGATTTGGCGGAGGAGGGTTTGGTGATTTTGGAGGGGGAGAATACACTTACTCATCAGGAGATCAGGGCGGTTTTTCAGATTTCTTTGAATCACTTTTTGGTGGCTCGGGAGGTCGCAGGAGCCAGGCAAAATATCGTGGGCAGGATTATAACGCCGAACTGAATTTATCACTGACAGATGCATATGCTACGCATAAGCAAACCCTGACCATCAATGGAAAAAATGTGCGCATCACGATACCGGCAGGAGTGGAAAACGGGCAACAAATAAAACTTAAAGGTTACGGCTCACCCGGCGCTAATAACGGCCCTAATGGCGATCTGATAATAACTTTTGTAATTCAAAACGATACTAACGTGAAACGAGAAGGAAACAATCTGTATAAAGATGAAGACCTGGATCTCTATACTGCGGTGCTTGGCGGAGAAAAAACCATTGAAACATTCAGTGGAAAAATAAAATTGAAAGTAACTCCTGAAACACAAAACGGTACTAAGGTCCGACTGAAAGGAAAAGGTTTTCCGGTTTATAAAAAAGAAGGGCAGTTCGGCGATTTGTACATTACCTGGAATATAAAGTTGCCTACCAACCTGAACCAAAAACAAAAAGAATTATTTACTGAATTATCAAAATTATCATCTTAAAATTTTTGATATGGAAAATAATGACCTAATACCAACCGAAGATTTTTGCATGTACAATAATATTGAATATTCATTTATCCACTCGTTGGAAGATTCAGGGTTGATAAGCGTTACATCGGTTGAACACACTACTTATATTTCTGCCGATGATCTGCAAAAATTAGAAAAATTTGCCAGGTTGCATTACGATCTTGACATCAATATTGAAGGAATAGAAACGATTCATTACCTCCTTGAAAAAATTCAGGAAATGCAGAAGGAGATTTTGAATTTGAAAAACAGCATCCATTGAAACTGATTTCTTTTCCGTGGAAAAAAGCCGCTCAATATGCCAAAACTTCCTACAGGCAATCGTTTGACAGTAAAAAACCAGTTTCTATTTTTGATAATTCAGAACTCTGTTTATGGCGTCCATAATCGTTTTAGTTGTCCTCGCCCTGCTGGTTTTATTTTTTATCACATATAAAAAACCTTTAAAAAAGATTATCCTTCCCGGCAATTATCAACAACTTTTAGCACAGCACATTTCCTATTACAACAGGCTCGGCGAAAAAGATAAAAGAAGGTTTGAAGAAAAAATTAAAGAGTTTTTAGGCTACATTTCTATCGAAGGTGTAAAAACGGATGTAACGGATATCGATAAACTCCTGGTAGCATCCAGCGCTGTGATTCCTATTTTTGGTTTTGACAAATGGAAATATTACAACCTGAAAATGGTGCTCCTCTATCCTGCCACCTTCAACAAAAGCGAATTTCTCACCTCGGGCTATGAAAAAAACACCTTAGGAATGATTGGAAACGGTCCGATGCAGAGAATAATGATCTTGTCAAAACCCGCGTTGCACCAGGGGTTTCGCAGGGAAAATTCAAATGAAAATACAGGAATTCACGAATTTGTTCATTTGCTGGATAAAGAAGATGGCGATGTTGACGGATTACCGGAAGCGCTTCTCAACAGGAAATATAATGCAGGATGGATTGACTTAATAAACAAAAATATAGAGACCATAATCAGTGGCCACTCAGACATCAATTATTACGGAGCCTCAAACAAAGCAGAATTCTTCGCGGTTTCCTCCGAATATTTTTTCAATAGCCCGGAATTATTTAAACAACATCATCCGGAACTTTTCACTTTGATGTGTAAAATCTTTAATCAAAATCCTATCCAACCTTCATTTGAAAATTCAGGTTTCTCTTCCTCGCAAGCATTAGGTTCCCAATAACTAACCTGAAGTTCATTACAATAAGTTTCTTATTTTTCATTTGTAATAATCAGCCTCGCTCGTAACAAAAATAATTTTTAAGAAATGTCCAAACAAAGCGCAGGAATACTTTTATACCGTTTTCGAAATCAAATTTCCGAAGTTCTGTTGGTGCATCCCGGTGGACCTTTCTGGGCAAAAAAAGATAATGGAGCGTGGTCTATACCAAAAGGAGAAATCGAAGATGATGAAAATCCTTTTGCGGCTGCAAAAAGAGAGACTGCCGAAGAAACAGGTATGAACGTGGAAATTATGAATCTCTCTTCCTTTATAGAATTACGTCCTGTAAAAATAAAAAGTGGCAAAATAATTTTTGCCTGGGCCATCGAGGGAAATTTCGATACCAATGAAATAAAAAGTAATTCTTTCGAAATGGAATGGCCGCCTAAATCAGGACAAATAAAACAATTTCCGGAGGCAGATAAAGCAGGATGGTTTTCAATGGAAGAAGCAAAAATTAAAATCAACAATGGCCAGGTGCCTATTTTAGAAGAACTTGCTGATAAAATAAAAATGAGATGAAATGCAATAGAAAGGCGAGAAAAAAGAATAAGGGTTATTTGCCTGCATTTGCCGGAAGGCAGATTCGTTTGCTGCTAAAAATTATTCATGAACCCGGTTATTGATTAATTGAAAACGGTCACCATCAAATAATCCTTTATCACTTAATTTCAAATGGGGTATTACCAATAGAGCCATGAAAGATAACGTCATAAATGGAGCAGATAATTCTGAACCAAGCCGCTTTGCCACAATGTCAATATCAGCATACATTTCAGCTACTTTATAACCGTTTTCATTACTCATTAAACCTGCAACAGGTAAGGGTAAAATTTTATTAACGTCGCTGTTGGCAATATCAGCAACACTGACACCTCCTTGCGATTGAATGATAAGGTTGACTGCTTCACAAATACTTTCGTCATCTACGCCAACAGCAATAATATTGTGACTGTCATGCGCAACAGAAGAAGCAATAGCACCATTTTTTAAACCAAAATTTTTTACAAACGCTTTGGCCACCGGTGCGTCATGATAACGGTTAACTACGACCATTTTTAAGATATCATTTTCAACATCGCTCTCATAATAGTCATCTCTTTTCATATTGCGAGGAAACCCAATTTCTGAAGCAAGAATTTTATTGGTAATTAATTGGCCATCTAAAGCCTCGATAATTTCGCCGGGGAATTCTGAAATCCTTATCTTAAAATCATCGGGGTTTTTTATAGAGCAGTTAAAATTATTAATGAGTGCCGATGGTTGTGTTTTAATTTTTGAAACACCATTTTCTGCAACCAATTCCCCATTAATATAAGTTGCTTTCACATTAAATTCCGTTAAATTATTGAGTACAATAAAATCTGCAGGATCGCCTTCTTTTAATAGTCCCACATTCATTTTATAGTGATTCACAGGGTTGATACAGGCAGCCTTTAGGACCTTAAAAACATCAATTCCTTTGGCAACAGCTCTTTTGCATAATTCATTAATGTGGCCTTTTACCAAGCTATCAGGATGCTTATCATCGCTACAAAACATTATTTCATCTTCATGATCATTTAATAAATCAATCAATGCTTCAAAATTTTTAGCAGCGCTGCCTTCCCGGATCAGGATTTTCATCCCATATTTCAATTTATCCAGCGCTTCTTCCCTGGTAAAACATTCGTGATCGGTACTGATACCTGCTTCTATATATTTCTTTGCATCGGCTCCGCGCAGGCCAGGTGCATGGCCATCTACCGGTTTCATATATTTTTTTGCAGCTTCTATTTTTGCATAAACTTCTTTATCGTTGTGAAGCACGCCAGGAAAATTCATCATCTCACTCAGGTAATAAATATCTTTCTCCGATAAAAGTTGTTCTACTGCAACTGCATCCAACGCCGCACCCGCTGTTTCAAAAGATGTCGCAGGCACGCAACTTGGCGCTCCGAAATGAAATTTAAAAGGAACTGTTTTTCCATTGGCAATCATAAACGCTACCCCTTTGATACCGCAAACATTAGCAATCTCGTGCGGATCGCTAATCGTAGCAACCGTTCCATGTGCTACCGCTAATTTTGCAAACTCTGATGGAATAAGCATTGAGCTTTCTATATGCACGTGTGCGTCTATTAAACCGGGTGTTATAAAATGAAAATCTTTTTGCGGATTGCCATTTTTTTCAATGGTTTTTATTAGCCCATTTTCTATAACTATTTTACTGAAAAATATCTTCCCGGCTTCGATATCCACCACATTTCCCTGCAAAGAAAAATTCATAAATCAAGTATTTATTATTGTCATTTAAAGGAGAAAAAATCCCTCAGGAAAAGTATTCCAATAGAATTGAACGAGACTTACTTATTTGCAAAATACTTATCTCCCAGTGCCTGATCATCGCTATAAATATCGTTGTAAAAGATAATCTTATCATCTCTACCTATACAAGTAAAATATTCAATATATAGAGGCAGCCTGTTTTTTATCATTACTGTTTTTCTATCTTTATTGGCGATCCAGATTTTTAATGAATCTATATTATAAGGAGGAGGATGATTGGGCCTTGCAGAAAGACTGTCTGCCCTTGCGATATAAAATGCCAGGTCTTCCCACTTCTGCACGCGCACACAGCCGTGGCTTAAAGCCCGGTTGGCATTGCCAAACAAATATCGCTGATTGGTATCATGCAAATAAACACTGTAGGGATTATTAAAATTGAACTTAAAAATTCCCAGGGCGTTATCATCGCCGCTTCCCTGCACAACTTTCCAGGGAATGCCTTTTTTATATTTCGACCAGTCCACGGTAAAAGGATCCACTTCATCACCTTTGTAATCGACTAGGCTAAATCCCTTCCTCGCAAGGTATCCGGGATCTTTTTTTAAGGCTGGTAAAATTTCCTTTTTGATAATACTTTCGGGAATAGTCCAATTGGGGAAAATGACCATGTTAGAAATCTCAGAGCGCAAAAGTGGCGTTTGCGTAGTTGGCTTCCCTACGATTACTTTCGACTTAAATATTACGGTATCATGATCCCAAAGTTCGAGGTAGAATCCGGGAATATTTACCCACACATAAGTTTCCGGCAGATCAGGAAGGACTTTATAACGGTCAAGCGTAATTGCAATTCTTCTAAACTTTTCATTATCGTTACTGTTCAAAGAATTAATAGTTCCCTCGCCAGGCTTTCCATCTGCGGTAAGTTTTTCCTGTGCCTGGTATTTTTTTACTTCCTTACTTAACATTGCCGAATCAGGCAATGAGATACTGTCAATACCAAAACCCGATTGTAATAATCGTTCATTAAGTTGTTTTTTGAATGCCAACGTATCCGTATAAGGAAAATCAATATGCAGATACCTGGTTGTATCCATATTATCTACAAAATCTTTTAGTGCGTCTCTCAGCGATCTGTAATGAACATTAACAGGTTCCACACTTTGAAATATATTTGAAACCTGGGAAGAAGACGAGGATTTATCAAGGTTCGCTATGAAAAATGAATCAATATAATTGTCTTTTGTGGTAATAGAAAGGCTATCAGGAATTATCCTGCCTTGCTTTAGATCCTTAAGCGTTTTCATGAAAGCATCACTTAACATCAAATCCGCTTTTGTCCATGCTATCGCATCCATTCTGACCAAAGAATCGTTACTGATTCTGGTACGCAAAGAATCTAGTTCACGGAAATGATAATCCTCCGGATAAAGCCCATAATATCTTGAATTTTTTATGAATTGAAACATCGAATCTGCAACCGGGTTCCAGTTTTCTTCCTTGCTCCATATACCACGAAAACTATTTTTTTCATAAAATGAATTTAGGATTTGCAATTCCGCAAGCTTCAGGGAGTCATTTATTTTTCCGTCATGGTCTTTTGCAAAAAGTAACACAGACTTGATATTGTCTGATACCTGGTCATCCATCTTTTCCGGCACTTTTACAATCTCTTTTTCCTTTATTTCTGTATGAGTATTACAGCCCGCCCAGCATAAGACTAAAAACAAAACTGTAATTCTTTTTATTACATTCACTCTCAGAAGCATAGATTGCTTTTAAATTTTAATTGTTTAATTCTAATTTGCCAGTGTTATGAACAGGATTTGCAGAACAAGGAATTGATACAAATATCTGTGGTAATTTCTATATTTCATATTCCCTTATCTTAAATATCTTTTAAAGGCTTCAAAAATAACCAATAGTATGGCTTTGTTTATTAAAAAATATCAAAGTTTTGCAAAATAAATTAAGGTCTTATTCGAATCAAACAATGAAAAGCTTTATCAGACTATTCCTGTTCGTCTCTTCAGCGACTAAAACGGCTTAAGCATTCCAGGTTTCAGCGCCACACTAAGGAGACGTTAATTTGACGTAAGGCATATTTTATTGATAGTTGTTATTTGTTTATCTCATCAGACGCTTAGTTATATTCCGCTGTTAAAACCTAAAACCCACATGTCAGCAAAAAAAAGCTTGTTCATTTAGGTTACCCGATAACGTTTGGAGAGATCTTATTTTTCAAAATAATTTTTCTTTTCTAATTTATAAATCAAAATATTTTGAATTTCAGGAATAAATTAAATTTGTCATCAATTTATTTAAGAAAATGGCACTATTAGAAAAGCATCTCCTGATAAAAAGATCGAAAATTCCAGGGGCGGGAAAAGGTTTATTCACTAAAAAATTCATACCAAAAGGCACCCGTATTATTGAATACAAAGGCAAAATCACTACGTGGAAAGAAGTATTGTCCGGAGATGAATTTAATGGCTATGTGTATTACGTTACAAGAAATCACGTTATAGATGCAATGACCAGAAAAAATTCGTTAGGAAGATATGCTAATGACGCAAGAGGATTGAGTAAAATAAAAGGTATTGTAAACAATACCCGCTATGTAGAAGACGGTAAAAAAGTTTTTATGGAAGCCATAAAAAACATTCCGGAAAAAACAGAGATATTAGTTTCTTATGGGAAAAAATATTGGGAAGTTATCAATGAAAATAGAAAGATATATGAGAAGGAGCAAAAACTAAAACAGAAGTCAAATTTGAAATTATCAAAAAAGGCATCTAAATCAGTAAGATAATTAGCAGTCTCTGGTTTTAGAATTCCAGTCTCCAAATCTTATTCTTTAAGAGAAAAATAGAATTAACAATTAGCAGAGAAAACATAGCCTAAACAAGTTAACCAGGAATACACAATCTATTTTCAATTCTGCAATTTCTCCGATGAACTATGAAGATTTTAGCTTTTCAATTCGGTCTTGATGATGCGCAGGTTTTGAGTTTCATTATAAAATGATTGTTTCTTTTAATCCTCTACAGTGGAGAAACATTTAACCGGGATTCTTATTTAAAAAGACGCGTTTGTACAGTGAAAAATTTTAATTTAAAAAAAAATTCATACGACAATTTTAATTTTCTTGTTTATAAAATTTAGATAACTTCATATTCTTACGATTTTTATTATTGAGCAAAATGCGATTATGATAACAAAACCCCCTTTTTCTTCTTTTAATTTTTTTGAAACTTTATTTAACAGGACTGAAGAAAATAACATTCTTCTTGTAAATGAGCGGGGGGAGATTGTGGCCGTGAATAAAGCTTTTAGTGTTTCTTTTGGGTATAGTAAAAAAGAATTAGCAGGTAAAAATTTTGCGATGCTGTTTACAGAGGAGGATCAGAAAAACGGTAAACCGAAAAAGGAAATTGCGAAAGTGCTAAAAACCGGCCAGGCCTCTGACAACAACTACCTCGTAAAAAAAAATAAAACAATAGTATGGGTGTCCGGAGAATCCGTATTGGTAAAAAATGAAACGGGTGAAAATTGTATTTTAAAAATTATCCAGGATATCAACCGTGAGAAAAAAATTGAAAAAACCGCTTTGGAATTCAGCAATTTCAATGAAAATATTTTAGCCGCGATAGAAGATGTGGTTTTAGTGTTGGACGATAAAATGAAAATTCTGAAAAAAAACCACGCTTTCAATTATTTATTCAAAGACCCGGCGACAGGAAAGCACGTTAAAAATTTCAAAGAATTAATCAAGCCTTTCGACCCTTACGGGATAATCATCAATCAATTACGAAATACTTTAAAAAATAAAAAAAAATCCCCGGTTCAAACTGTTGAAATACAAACACCTTCCGGCGAAAAACGTTTTTTTGATTTCAAATGCAGCCCCCTCTCTCAAGCGGGCGAAAGCAACAATTTATTACTGGTGATACACGATATTACGGCACATAAACAAATAGAAAAAGAAAGGGAAGACGTAATCGGTTTTGTATCGCACGAACTTAGAAACCCGCTTGCCAACCTAATGCTCTGCAACGAAATAATAAGCGAATGTTTAAAAGAAAATGATCAAAAAGAAGCAGAAGAAATGTTGCAGCGCAGTAAAAATAATATCGTGCGGCTGAATAAAATGATCGCTGAGCTTTATGATGCTACCAGGGTTAATTCGGGTATTCTAAAGCTGGAAATGAAACCCTTTAATTTTCAGCAAATGATCGAGGAAGCAATAGAGACCGTTCAATCTCTTCAGCCGACGTATAGCATCCTATTAAAAGGTGAAAGCAATTTTGAAGTAACCGGAGACAGATACCGGCTGATACAAGTTGTAACCAATTTTATTGGCAATGGCATTAAGTATTCTGATGGAAATAAAAATGTTGTTCTTTCTATTGAACATGATAACAAACTGGTAACAGTTTCGGTAAAAGATGAAGGACTTGGTATTTCAGCTGAAAACCTTGAGCATGTTTTTGAACGCTTTTTCAGAGCGGAGAAAACAAGAAATGTAGAAGGAATAGGCCTGGGCTTGTATTTGTGCAAACAAATCATAAAAGCCCATCATGGAACAATATGGGCTGAGAGCAAAGAAGGAAAAGGTTCTGTTTTTTATTTTTCGATACCGCGATAAACCAGGAAGACCCTCAATTAATTTACGTTTTACTTTTCTCATTTGCAACTTCTTTTTCTTTTTCCTGGACGGATTTTTTTCCCGCTTCCACTTCTATGGTTTTTGTAGTAACGGCGTAGTCATCAGGATGAATACTTGAACCATATTTTAATGCGAAAGCTTTGGTAAATTCTGCGCCGAAATAAAGAATGATTGCAGAATAATACACCCATAACAATAAAATAACCAGTGAACCTGCTGCGCCGTAAGTGCCGCCTACATTGCTTTTTCTGATATAGTAGGAAATTCCGAATTTGCCCAGCATAAATAATACAGCAGTTACAACAGCGCCTGCTGCTACATCTTTCCATTTAATTTTGGCATCCGGAAGTACCTTAAATATAGCACCGAAAATTACGGTGGTAATAATCAAAGTAATCAAAAGATTGATAATATAAAAAAGCACTACAGTTACTCTGGGAAACCAACTTTGCAAAGCGCTGCTAAATCCATCTATAAGTGTGGAAAGCGTCAGCGAAACCAACAACAGAAACCCAAGACCGACAATAATAGAAAAAGATAATACACGATTTCTTAAAAATTGCAGCAGGCCGCTCTTAGGTTTGGGCTTTAGGCCCCAAATAGAATTAATAGAATCCTGTATCTGTGCAAACACAGTAGTAGCTCCCACCACAAGGGTTATGATTCCAATAGCGATTGCCACATCACTCTTACCTGAAAGCGATGCGTTCTTTATCATTTCCTGCAGTTGCAAAGCTGTGTTGGAACCAACAAAATTTTCAAGTTGTCCGTACACTTTTCCCTCTGCAGCATCCCGTCCCAAAAAAATGCCACTTAGCGAAATAATAATTATCAGCAAAGGTGCTAAAGAAAAAACAGTATAGTATGCAAGAGAACTACTCATCTTCATTACCTTATCATTTGAAAATCCTGTGAATGAATTTTTTACCACCTCCCAAACACCTTTAACGTTAATCTTTTCCTTCATACATCTTCGTTTAATGTTGTGCTACTGCAAAAAAGCTACCAACTTCTATATGTTGAATACAAGCAGAAGTGTTATAAACATGCCGATGCCTGTGTTACAATAAATATACAAGTTATACCAGGCTTAAGAACTTCAGATACTAAAATGGAGTGCTGTAATTAAAATTTGAACTCTTACTAAATATAACCCTCTGCTATATTTTTGCTTGTGAAGTTCACAATTTTTGATAAGCTAAATACAAATTCTTTTGATTTCTTTGATAAATAAATCCCCGGGTCGATAATGAATAGGCGCCTTATCATCAGTAAATAAACTTTTAAAGAAGATTCTTATTTTATGACTGCAAAAAAGCGATGGATCAAGTTAGCCAGTAACTAAATACTTTTTCGTTATTTTGTGCCCATAAAAAATAAAAAAATATGTGTGGAATAGTTGGTTATATCGGACCGAGAGAAGCTTATCCCATTATCATTACAGGACTTAAAAGACAGGAATACCGTGGCTATGATAGCACCGGCGTAGCCTTGATCAATGAAAATGGTTTGGCGGTATATAAGAAAAAAGGTAAAGTGGCTGAACTGGAACAATCACTCATCGGCAAACCCGTAAACGCCCATATAGGTATTGGTCATACTCGATGGGCCACCCATGGTGAGCCGAGCGATGTAAACGCGCATCCTCATCAGAGCAATAACGGGAAACTGGCGATGATACATAATGGTATTATTGAAAATTATGCGCAGCTAAAAGCTGAATTGGTTAAAAAAGGCTACACTTTTAAAAGTGAAACTGATACAGAAGTGCTGCTCAACTTTATAGAAGAAATTCAAAAAAATACACAATGCCCGCTTGAAGAAGCAGTGCGCATTGCATTGAAAAGAGTTTCGGGAGCTTATGTAATTTTATTACTTGATGAAGATAATCCCGACACGATTGTAGCCGCACGAAAAGGAAGCCCGCTGGTAATCGGCATTGGCAAAGACGAACATTTTCTTGGCTCAGATGCTACGCCCATGCTCGAATACACCAAAGAAGTGGTGTATGTTAACGATTATGAAATCGCGATTATAAAAGCAGGCGAGTTGATTTTAAAAAATCTCGGTAACGAAAGGCAAATGCCCTACATCAGTAGCCTTGATTTAGAACTGGCCGCAATAGAAAAAGGTGGCTTTGATCATTTTATGCTCAAAGAAATTTATGAGCAGCCTTTAACTATTTACGATTGCTTACGGGGACGGTTAGACGCAGCAAAAGGAACTATCACCATGAAGGGAATCCAGGATAATATCAATGCGCTCATTAATGCGCCCAGGTATATCATTATTGCGTGCGGAACAAGCTGGCATGCTGCATTAGAAGCGGAATATATTATCGAAGAGCTTTGTCGCATTCCGGTCGAAGTAGAGTATGCATCAGAATTTCGTTATAGAAATCCAATCGTTAATAAGGGCGATGTAATTATTGCGATCTCTCAAAGCGGCGAAACTGCTGACACTTTAGTAGCGATAGAAAAAGCAAAAGAACAAGGTGCATTTATTTTTGGAATTGTAAATGTGGTTGGTTCTTCTATTTCGAGAGCCTCACATGCCGGCGCTTATACCCACGCCGGACCAGAGATAGGCGTAGCTTCCACAAAAGCATTTACGGCTCAGTTAGCGGTACTAATGATGATTGCTTTAAAAATTGCGAAAGAAAAAGGTACGATTGAGAATTCAAGATATACAGAATTATTATTTGAATTGGAAAATATTCCTGAAAAGGTAGACGCCATTTTAAAAAATGGGGATGCATTAAAACCGATTGCTGAAAAGTATAAAGATGCTAATAACGCGCTTTATCTTGGCAGGGGATATAATTTTCCGATTGCGTTGGAAGGTGCTTTGAAACTAAAAGAAATTTCTTATATCCATGCCGAAGGGTACCCTGCTGCCGAAATGAAACATGGACCAATTGCGTTAGTGGACAATGAGCTGCCGGTAGTTTTTGTAGCAACAAAAGATGAATACCACCCCAAAATTGTGAGCAACATCCAGGAAATAAAAGCGCGCAAAGGAAAAGTGATCGCAATTATTACCGAAGGTGATGACATCATTCCTTCCATGGCTGATGATGTATTTTTTGTACCTCCGGCAAACGAAGTGCTATCGCCACTTTTGAGCGTTATTCCTTTACAATTACTCTCTTACTACATCGGTGTAGCTAAAGGTTGCGATGTGGATAAGCCGAGAAACCTGGCGAAGTCGGTGACGGTAGAGTAGTTAGTAATTGATAATGGACAATTAAAAATTCCTGGGCATCATTTTTATCATTCAAAATTCAACATAAGTCGCATTTATGAATATCATTACAAAGCATGCCATCAATAACCTGGGATATAATTTTATCGATCCAAAATATATCCCGGAAGGAGAAGATGAATATTATTTAAGGAATCAACAAAATAATAATGGAATTTATTATCGCAGGCTTTCAGGATTTGAGATCGAAATCCTTATCCGTAACGGGAATACTTCCGATGACTGGGGGAAGATCTTCGTTTCAAAAGAGTTCGATCCTGTCCTCGTAAAAAACTCCAATTTTCACGGGCTGGTGCGTATCGGAAAACTCGAGCCTTACTATCTTGAATTCCACAATCTTAGAATGCCGGTCGGTATTTATAATAGTCAAATAATTAGTTGCGATTTTGGCCACAATGTGTGTATCAATAATGCCAATTATCTCAGTCATTATATCATTGGCGATGAAGTAATGATCTCTAATGTAAATGAACTGGCAACAACAGATTATTCAAAATTCGGAAATGGAATTTCAAAAGAAGGAGAAAAGGAATCGACAAGGGTTTGGATAGAAGTACGCAATGAAAATGGCGGCAGGCGTATAGCTCCGTTCAACAGGATGCTCCCGGGAGACGCCTACTTGTGGAGCAACAGCCCACAAGACGAAGAACTTCAACAACGATTCATAGAACTTACACAAAAAGAATTTGATCACAAAAGAGGTTATTACGGAACCATCGGCGACCGCTGCGTTATAAAGGACTGCGACATCATTAAAGATGTAAAAATAGGAACCGATGCATATATAAAAGGCGCCAATAAATTGAAAAATCTCACCATCAACAGCGATAAAGAAAGAACATCACAAATCGGCGAAGGTTGCGAAATGGTAAACGGTATTGTTGGTTTTGGATGCAGGATATTTTACGGTGTAAAGGCAGTGCGTTTTGTAATGGCTGCCCATTCACAATTAAAATATGGCGCAAGGTTGATCAACTCCTATCTGGGCAATAATTCCACCATTTCCTGCTGCGAAGTTTTGAACACGCTTATTTTCCCCAATCATGAGCAACATCATAATAACTCTTTTTTATGTGCTTCTTTAGTAATGGGGCAAAGCAACATTGCTGCCGGGGCAACTATTGGAAGTAATCATAATAGTCGTGGCGCTGATGGCGAACTCATTGCAGGACGCGGCTTCTGGCCGGGACTTTGTGTAAGCCTGAAACACAATTCAAAGTTCGCATCATTCGCTATTTTAGCCAAAGGCGACTATCCGTATGAAATGAATATCCCCATTCCCTTTTGTCTTATAAGCAATGATGTAGCTAATGATAAATTGATTTTGATGCCCGGCTATTGGTTTCTATATAATATGTACGCCCTGGAGCGCAATGCGTGGAAATTTGACAACAGAGATCAGCGAACAGAAAAAATTCAAAAAATAGAATTCAATTACCTGGCACCAGACACTATTAATGAAATATTTACGGCAATTGAACTGCTATCAAAATTAAAAATCGATGAAGATGGTAACGCTGAGATTGACGGGATAGAGAACAGCACGAGAAAAACTGAAATAGTAAAAGTGAAACAGGTATTGGAATTATTTAAAGAACTTGTTTCTTATTATGGAACAGTTCAATTACTGAAGTATTCAAAAGAAAATAAATTTTCCTCTTTTGAAGAATTCAAAAAAAGTATCCCGGTAAAAATATCAAGAACCGAGTGGAAGAATATTGGCGGGCAGTTAATTCCTGTTTCAGATGTTAACAAGCTCAAAGCAAAGATTAAAGACAACAAAATTAATACATGGAGTGAAGTGCATGACTTTTACAAACAGTCGGGGAACGATTATGAAAAAAATAAGCTCATACATGCTTACAGCTCCTTATGCGAGATCGAAAATATTACTTCGAAGCAATTTACTTATGAATATTTTACCAGTTTGCTACAGCGCGCAGTGACCACCAAAACGTGGATGAGCAAGGGGATTTATGAATCGCGGGCTAAAGACTACACGAACCCTTTCCGCAAAATGGTGTATGAATCTAAAGATGAAATGGACACAGTGATAGGAAAGATTGAAGACAACCATTTTATACAAGACCAGTTTAAAGAATTAGATTCTTTTGAAAAAACAGTAAAAAGCTTCATCAAGAAATTTGGGAAATGAGGCAGCAATCATAGATGGTTAGGTGCGCATCAACAAAAAAGAAA
>Ga0134126_10000240_pt1 | contig 70850 bp, 60 predicted proteins | sample KB31752_FD_96881 | JGI IMG/M metagenome (GOLD analysis project Ga0134126, IMG submission 96881) | Terrestrial soil microbial communities with excess Nitrogen fertilizer from Kellogg Biological Station, Michigan, USA - KB3-175-2 | ecosystem: Environmental > Terrestrial > Soil > Unclassified ...
GGCGGCATGGCAGCAGAAACGAAACGCGGCGGTGGTGAAGGTCGATTGGCAATTCACCACCGCCGACGCCCGCGTGAAATTGAAGCGACTCTATCCGACAATCCAGCTGCAATGAACCACTAGTCGCATAATTCCAATTCAGAAGAACGCAAAGGGGTTTACGGCGAGTAATGCCGTAAACCCCTGAAAGGAAAAGTGCCGGAGACAGGACTTGAACCTGCACTGCCGTTTCCAGCAACCAGGCCCTCAACCTGGCGCGTCTGCCAATTCCGCCACTCCGGCGCGAGTGGTACTCCCATACCATATGAGGAGAACCCATCGGAAATCAAGTCCCTCTCCGCACGCCAGCGCGTTTTTTTGAGAGGAGGAATGAGGGAGGAACGCGGTTCCCCTTCTTCCGCCGCGCCTCGGCGCTTGTCTTACTGAGTCCAGCGTAGCCAAATGTCACTGGCGAGCGGGGTCGTGTAAGCGCCCCGAGTGCTTCTCTCGGGGCGCTTACGCGACCCCGCTCGCCAAGCAGTAGCATTCCCTGTGCGGGACTCAGTAGTATCTCGCTTGGGCCGTCCGACGCGGGGCGATCTTGCTTGCTCCTCGCGCGTTCATCTGTTACCTCTGTAGTAGGCCTGCCATCATCGCCCACGCTACCCGCTCAGGCTCCCACCCGATAGCGCCCTGATGCCCAAGGAGGCAGACATCCTCATGACATTCGCCGGCCCTACCCTCCTCGTCGCCTGCGCACTCCTCGCCTCGCCGGCTCTGACCGCGGCGGCTGACTTCGTCGAGGTGACGGCCGATCCCGCTACCGTGCGCCTGCATGGCCCCTCGGCTCGCTATTCCTTGCTGATAACAGGCCAAACCGCTGATGGCCGACTCGTCGATCGCACGAGTGCCGCACGCTTTCAATCGCTCGATGCCCGTGTCGTGCGCGTCACAGGGGCTGGTGTTATCCATGCCGTGACCGACGGAGCAACCACTGTGCGCGTGTTGGTGGAGGGACGCACGTTGAGCATCCCCGTCACGGTGATAGATAGCGCGAAGCCACGCCGCCTCAACTTCGAGAACGACATCGAACCGATCCTGAGTCGCTTCGGTTGCAACTCTTCTGGTTGTCATGGCAAGGCGGAAGGACAAAACGGTTTCAAGCTCTCGGTGTTCGGCTTCGATGCGCCGGCCGACTTCGCCGCGTTGACCAAGGAGTCGCGCGGCCGGCGCGTTTTCCCGGCCGCGCCGGAGCAGAGTTTGCTGCTACGTAAGATGACGGGCCAGATGCCGCATGGCGGCGGTGCCCGGATAGCGGCCAATTCCAGCGATTACGACACCATCCGCGCCTGGATCGCCGCCGGTATGCCGGTCGGCTCGCCGAGCGATCCATCGGTAGCATCGATCCGCGTCGAACCGCGCGAGCGTATCCTCGCTCCGCGCGGCCGGCAGCAATTGCGTGTTGTGGCCCGCTACAGCGATGGCCGTGAAGTCGATGTGACGGCCCACGCCAAGTTTCAGTCGAACAACGACGCCCTGGCGACGGTGCAGCCGAGCGGATTGGTGATGGCCGGCGACGCCCCCGGCGACGCGGCAATCATGGCCGGCTACATGAACGCGGTGGACACGTTCCGTTTGGCGGTGCCGCGTGCCGAGCGCATCGAACACTATCCGGCCGTGCCCGAAAACAACTTCATCGATCGCCTGGTATTCCGCAAGCTCCGCAAACTGAACATTCTGCCTTCTGATCTAGCCGACGACGCCGAATATCTGCGCCGCGTTTATCTCGATGTGATCGGCACCTTACCGACGGCAGCCGAGGCGCACCGTTTTCTCGATGACAAACGGCCTGACCGCCGCGCTCGGCTCGTGGAGGAATTGTTGCACCGGCCGGAGTTCGCCGACTTTTGGGCGTTGCAATGGGCGGATTTATTGCGCGTCGATCGCGCCGCCTTGGGACCGAAGCGCGCCTATGCCTATTACAAATGGATTCACGACAATCTCGCCGCCAATCGGCCGTTCGATGCGTTCGCCCGCGCTCTCGTGACGGCGGAGGGGCCGCTCCGCGAAGTCGCTCCGGCCAACTTCTACAAGGTGGTCGTCAAGCCGGGCCAAACGGCCAGCACACTGGCGCAGGTGTTTCTCGGCATTCGCATCGCCTGCGCCGAGTGCCATCATCATCCGTTCGATCGCTGGAGCCAGGATGACTATTACGGCATGACCGCGTTCTTCAGCGGCGTCGGCGTTCGCAAGAACGGCGGCACGGAAGCGCTCTCCGGCCAAGGTATGGCACAGGCGCGGAACCCGCGTACAGGCGAGGATATTCTCGCTCATCCACTGGATGAAAAGATGCCGGCGAAGCTGACGCCGGGCGATCGGCGGACGCAGTTGGCGGATTGGCTGACGAGTCCGCGCAATCCTTGGTTCGCGCGCAACCTCGCCAACCGCGTGTGGGCGCATTTCCTCGGCCGCGGGATTATCGATCCGGTCGATGATGTGCGCGCGACCAATCCGCCGAGCAATCCCGAACTGCTCGATGCGCTCGGCCAGTATGTCGTCGAGAACAAATACGATTTGCACGCCCTCATTCGCCTTATCACGGCTTCGCGGGTGTATCAGCTCTCGTCGAAGCCGAATGCCACGAATGAGCGCGACGAACAGAATCATTCGCGGGCGCGCTTCAAGCGCATCAGCGCCGAGGTGCTGCTGGATATGGTGTCGCAGACGACCGGCGTTGCCGAGCGCTTCGCCGGTGCGCCGTCCGGCACACGAGCCATCCAATTGTGGGATAGCAAGGTGCCGCACTATTTTCTCAAGGTGTTCGGGCGTCCGCAACGCATCAGCGCGTGTGAGTGCGAGCGCAATCACGAACCGAGTGTCGCCCAGGTGTTGCATCTGCTGAATGCGCCGGAGATTCACGTCAAACTCAGCCATGAAGGCGGCTTCGTGACAAAGTTGGCGAAGCGCCAGCCAGCGGATGGGCCGCTCGTTGAGGAGTTGTATTTGACCTTCTTTAGCCGACGCCCAGAAGAAAAAGAGCGGCAAGCGACGCTATCGTATTTGCAGGAACACAAGGCGAATCGACGCGCGGCGGTGGAAGATTTGGCGTGGAGCATGGTAAATTCGCTGGAGTTTATTTTCAATCATTGATGAGATGAATCATCGGGATTGATCGGAAGGGGAACGGATTATGACGCATCACCAAACTTTCTGTGATGGCATCGCCCGCCGTGATTTCCTGCGACTCGGTGCGGCCGGTGTTTTCGGCATGGGCCTGACGCTGCCGGAGATACTCGCGCGGCAGGCTCACGCCGCCGACAACGGCAACACACCGCGAGATGTATCGCTCATCTATCTGTTTCTGCATGGCGGGTTGAGTACCATCGACACCCTGGACCTCAAACCCGACGCGCCAGCGGAGTTTCGCGGCGAGTTCAAGCCGATCGCTACCAATGTTTCCGGCATCCAGGTTGGCGAACACCTGCCCCAACTCGCCCGGCACATGGACAAACTCGCTCTCATTCGCTCGTTCCGCCATCACAACTCGGACCACGGGCCGGCCGATCACTACATGCTGACCGGCTATTTTCCGCAAGCCGGCTTCAATCCCGGACTCAATCCGAACAATCAGAAGCCCGCTCACGGAGCCATCATCGCGCGCAAACTCGGGCCGCGCGGCTCGGTGCCGCCGTTCGTCTGCCTGCCCAAGATGCATCCCAGCACCGGCTCGGCCTACCTCGGCGCCACCGCCGCCCCGTTCGTCATCGACGCCGATCCCAACGCCCCTGACTTCGCCGTGCCCGATGTGGTGCCGCCGCCCCTCCTCTCAGCGAGCCGGATCGAAGCGCGGAAGAAACTGCTCGCCCAAGTGGACCGCTTTCAGAAGTCCACGGAAGCGAAGGCCAATCAGAGTGCCCGGACGGTCAGCGTCTTTCAGCACAAGGCATTCGATTTGATGACCTCGCCGCAGGCCAAGAAAGCGTTCGACATTCATGCCGAAAACGACAAACTGCGTGACGCCTACGGTCGCAACACGCTCGGTCAATCGTGCCTGATGGCGCGGCGGCTCGTCGAGGCGGGCGTGCGTTGCGTCACCATCGATCACAGCAATTGGGACACACACAACGCCAACTTCGCCACGCTGAAACGACAACTTCTCCCCTGGCTCGATTCCGGCCTCTCGACGCTGCTGCGCGACCTGAGCGAGCGCGGCCTACTCGATAGCACGCTGGTTATCGTGACGGGCGAATTTGGCCGCACGCCGCGCATCAACAAAGACGCCGGCCGCGATCACTGGGGACCGGCGTTCACGGTGGCGCTGGCGGGCGGCGGCATCAAGGGCGGCCGTGTCGTCGGCAAGAGCGACGCGCGCGCCGAGCGTCCGGCCAGCGACCCACATGGCCCCGAAGACCTGTCGGCGACAATTTGCCATCTCATGGGTATCGATCCCAAGGACGAATTTCTTACCCCCGAAGGCCGGCCCGTGGCTCTCGTCAACAACGGCCGCGTCATCGATGATTTACTGTGAGAAAAGACCTAACCACAGAGGCACAGAGACACAGAGAAGACAAACAACAAGCAAGAATCGAAGGTGGAAAATGAATAGGCTCCTCGCGCGTCCGACCAACAACCGTTGGCTTGCGCTGTTCCTTTTGTCTTCTCTGTGTCTCTGTGCCTCTGTGGTTAGGCCTCTCCATGCTAATCCACCAACGGCGTCGTTCATCTTCCCCGCCGGGGGACAGCGCGGCACGACGACGAAAGTGCGGGTCGGCGGATTGTATCTCTACAAAAGCTGCTCCTTCGAGTTGCTGGGAACCGGCGTCGAAGCGAGCAAGCAGTTGCGGAGCATTCGCGGTCGCTGGTTCGAGGGACCGTTGCTGCCGTTGCCGGCTTCGCAGCAAGCGGAAGACTATCCGCGTGACATGGCCGGCGAGATCCGCATCGCTGCCGATGCTTCGCTGGGCGCGCGGCATGCCCGAGTGTGGACTGCCGAAGGTGCCGCGGGCGGATTGCAGTTCATCGTGGGCGATGTGCCGGAGATCGTCGAAGAAGAAATCGACGGTGATCCGATCGCGGTGGATGTGAAGCTGCCAGTGACGATCAATGGCCGCATCTTCCCGCGTGAAGACGTGGACGATTGGACGTTTCACGCTCGCAAGGGACAGAATATCACGGCCGAGGTCTGTGCGGCCCGCATCGGCTCGCCGCTCGATTCGCGGCTCGAAGTGTTCGATTCGCACGGCCAAAAGATTGCCGAGAATGATGACGGGGACAGCGCCGATTCGCGCGTGCGTTTTACCGCCTCAGAAGATGGCAAATATCGCTTGCGTGTTCATGATGTGAATCAGCAGGGAGGGCCAGCCTACGTCTATCGTGTAACGGTCACGGCCGATCGCGTTTCTTCCGCAACGAGCCAGGTGCGTCAGCCGGTGCCTTTGGTCTCGCAGGGTAAGGGCGTGCCTGGTTTTCAGTTGCATCTGGCGAAGGATACCGTGACGCTGCCGCGCGGCGGGCAGGCAAAATTGCATGTCACTGCCGAGAGACAGGGCGGTTTCGCCGGACCCATCACCCTTCGTACCGCCGGATTGCCGGCAGGCGTCACGGCGACAAAAACCACTCTCGCGGCCGGACAGACCGCGATCGACATCACCTTCGCAACCACGGCGTTCGCCTCGCTCGGCACCGCGCATTTGACCGTCGGCGGCGAGGCGTTGATCGACGGCAAGGCGGTGACACGAACCGCGACGTTGCCAGCGGCGCAGGGCGAGCCGGTTGTGGATTCCGTGCTGTTGGCAGTGGCTTTGAGGCCGCCCTTCAAGATCGTCGGCGCCTACGATCTGCGTCTGGCACCGCGTGGCAGCGTGTTCCGGCGTCGCTACAAAATCGAGCGCAATGGCTTTGATGGCCCTCTGGAGGTGAGCCTGGCTGACCACCAAATGCGTCACTTGCAGGGTGTCACCGGCCCAACCCTCACGATTCCGCCGGGCGCGACCGAATTCGAGTATGCCGTGCAATTGCCGCCGTGGATGGAGACGGGCCGAACCGCGCGCGCCTGCATCATGGCCGTCGGCGTGCTTCGGGAAGGCGGGATCGAACGCACGGTTGGCTACAGTTCCGAGGGACAAAACGATCAGGTCATCGCCGTCGTCGAAACCGGCCGCCTCGGTATCGACATCGACCGGCAATCGCTCGCCGCGGCGCGGGGCGGGCAAGCGGCCGTCACAGTCAGGGTCAGCCGAGGCAAGGGTTTGACTGGTCCGGTCAAGCTGGAACTGATTCTGCCCGAACATGTGCGCGGTGTGAGTGCCGAGCCGGTAGTCATTCCGGCGGATCAATCGAAGGCGAGATTGTCCGTGCGGTTCGCTTCCGGCACGCTGGGGCCGTTCAACATGCCGTTGGTTCTGCGGGCGACGCTGAGCGCGGACGCGGGGCCGGTCGTCGCCGAGACGAAACTAGAGATCGTGGCGGAGAAATGACGCCATCACTAGAAGCTGGAACCTCAGGAAGTAGGTCCCGCTTGCCGAGCGGGACCTGTTGGGGCAAGGTCCCGCTCGGCAAGCGGGACCTACTGCATGGCGTTAGGGCCTCTTACGCTGCCAGCGGTCGAGCCGGTTGCTCAAGTTGGCCTTGCGAACCCTGAAGAAAATCGGCCAGGCGATTCAGTCCCTCTTGTAGTCGTCCATCCTCGGTCGCGTAACTGATACGAATGTAGCCGGCACCGCTAGGGCCGAACAACTCACCGGGAGAGACACGCACCTTGCGCTCGCGCAGCAACGCTTCAGCAAAGCATCGTCCACTCACGCCCCGTTCCCAGACAGGAACCCACAGAAAGAAGCCCCCCGCCGGCCAGCACGGATTCAACTCCATAGCGCGTAAACGCTCAAAACCGTAGCGACGGCGCGACTCAAACGCCGCGCGGATCGACTCGAATTCACCTGGGTCCGTGCGCAGTGCGGTCAAGGCGATCTGTTGGCTAATCGTCGGGACGAGCGGAGAGCGCAGAGCCGCCGTGAGCAGACACGGCCGCAGTAAGTGACGATAGGCGGCCAGCCAACCGACGCGCGCCGAGGCCAGCGCGTAGCCCTGGCTGACACTGCCCGCCGTCAGGGTGCGCTGGCGAGCGCGAGGCATGGTGCCGATGCTTATCGGCGAACCTTCTTGCTGATAGCGTTCAAAGGCTCCATCACTGAGGATGAGTACGTCATTGCGATCGGCCCACCAAGCGATTTGTTCGAGGTCTTCCGCAGCGATCACTCCGCCGGTCGGATTGGCCGGTGAGTTCAGCACCAGCAGCCGCGCGCCGTGCAGCGCCCGCGCCAGATGATCGAGCCGAAATCGGGTCCGGCCATTTTCCATCCAGGTAGGCAACCAGTGAATGCGCGCCTGGCGTGTGCCGGCCAGCAGCGAGTACAACGGCGAGCAGGGATCGAACAGAACGACACGGTCGCCGCGATTGACGAAAGCGTCGAGGACGGTCTGCACGGCCCCGAGTACCCCCGCCGTGATAAGCACTTCCCCGGCCGGATTGAACGCCAGACCGTTGTCCGCAAGGAGTTTCTCGGCCACGGCGCTGCGCAACTCGGCCAGGCCCATGAAAGGAGGCCAGCCGCGCCGATCCGCAGGCAGCTTGGTACTGGCGGAAGGCAGCAAGTCAAAACAAGGAAAACCTTGGGTCAGGTCAATCACCTCCGGCCCTTGAGATTCCAGGTTCGCCGCGACCCTGTCTAGTTCCCATAGGGGAGAAGTTAACAGCCGATTGCTGTAATAACGCAGAAAATCCGCTCCGCCGCCCAGACGCCGTTGTACGCCCGGCAGCGCCCGCGCCAGCCCCGTGTGAATGAAGAGCTTGAGCAGTAAGAGAGGTAGTCTCACGGCACCTGCCTCGTGAACTTCGGGTCAAGAACCCTGCCAGGCGTCCATCTCGGTGCGGGGGCATCTTACACGCATCCATCCATTCGTCACAACGCGAACCTGTCTCTGCCTGGTCCGCTGCCGTTTTTACCCCTGCCAGCCCGCAGCGCCAGCAAGGGTTTTGTCCGCAAGCCATTTACAACCAGGATGCTTCCATTCAGACGCTTTCGGCACAGGACATGCAACATCCAAGAGACAGAGGCTCTGTCCTTAAGAAAGAAAGGGTACCATCATGAAACGCACGATGACTTTTGCTCTGTCCGGTCTTCTGGCTTTCGCCGGATTTACTCAGGCCCAGTATTCTCCACCGAGCAGTGGACAAGGCAGTGGGCAGAGACTAATCAACTCCCGTTACGAGTCGCAGGGCAGCCTCAGTCGGTCGCCTTCCTCACCGAACGGCCACCTGGCGCAGGAAAGCTTCTCGGGAAGCACGAACGATCCTGCCTTCGCTCCGCTGGCTTACATCGGACGGCTCTACGTCGATGTGCTTGGGCGGGAGCCGTCGGAGGCGGAATCTCGCTATTGGCTTCAGCGTCTAGACAATCAAACGCGCGCGGAGATCGCCCTGGAATTGCAGCAGCGCCGTCCCGTGCGGTGGATCGGCAATTACGATCCGCGTTATGGCGGAGCCTACGACCCCGGTTATGGTTCTCGTTACTACCCGGATCCGGCCAGTCTGAACTTCCGAGATCCGGGCGGATCGTACTTCAAGAGTCCGTATTTCCCGAATTACCAGTATCGCCGCAACATGCGAGCATTCCCGCTGGGCGCCCGAGGCTAAACGTAAGGTTCTAAAGAATGCCGTTTGTGGCTTAGCGTTGAGATGCGCTAAGCCGCAAGCGGCTCATTTTGTTTGGGTTTCACCAAAATCGGGATGACAAATCACCTGTCGCGCATCCATGAGAAGTTGGCGAAATTGTTCAGCGCTCGAAGTCTTGGCAAGCGGCGGATAGTGGCCTGGATCGAGCGATGTTTCCTCGCCCATGATGAGGCCGAGATAATTGGCCTTGGCCAGGATCTCGACATGCACGAAGGGGCCATTCGACTGCAAAGGGATGCGCGCGAAAATCTCGCGGCGCTGAAGGCGAAAGGGGCAAGCGACATCGTGATAGCGCACGCCGAACAGCATGCGCACCGGAAAGCGCGCCAGATGACGTTTCCAACCCAACCAGCCCGACAATCGTTCGGGGGCTTGCGTGAACAGGACGCGACAACAGATACGCCAGAATAGACCCATTATGCGCCACGGCCACGGCAACGGTTGTCCGCCACGCGATCCCGTCATGAGGTGGACGTGGTCGATTTCAAGGTCCGGCTTACGTGGATCGGCGCGTTTGTGTAGCAATTTGCCCAGGTCCGCCGGCTGATAATGCGGATCGCAGAGCGTGTAGAATAGTAAGGGATGACGAGCGGCCGCCAGCGCGGTGCGCAGGGCCGTTCCCTCTCCTTGCTCCGTCGTCTGTCGAAGGAAGCGCACACGCTGGTAACTCGATGCCAACTTGTCGGCCAACGTCGCGATACCATCTGTATCGGCGTCGTTCACCACAATCACTTCATACTCGCGATCCAATCCGTTGAGGAATGTCACCCAGGCGGCGAGTATCGTTTCCAGATGGTTCGTCTGGTTGTGCGCGAGCAGCACCACGCTGATGGGCTGCGAGGCGATCGGCGGCAAACGAGGAAGTTCCGGCATAATTCGACTAAAAAGGAGAGATTATAGAGCCTATCGCTCTCCGGCAAGATGGGCGGAACCTGGGGCGCGGAGTAAGACGAGCGGATGTTCGTGTTCCCCGTTGGCCAGGTCTGTGTTACGCACCACGTTCTCCAGGCGGACGTTTTGCAAATACTGAGCGCATTCCTTGGCATACTGGGGGGGCGTCACGATATAGTGGGTTCCCGGTTGAAGCAGCCGCGCGTTCAGTTCTCCCCATTGTACGACAATGGCGAGCGGCCGCCCCAGGTGAAAGGCGAGGGGATGAGCCTCGGTGCGGAAAAAGATGATCTCTTCGGGACAGGGAGCCAAATTGCGGACCTGGGCGGCGAAGGCCTGATAATCGCGATACGGCTCGTTCGCGGGCAATTGCCACTCGACACGGACCACCCACAGCAGAGCCATGACGCCCGTCAGCGTGGCGGCACAACGGAGGGCAACCCTGCGCGGTTTGCTCGCCAGGCCTTGCAGCCAGCGCTCGCCGATGCAGCCGAGGAATAGAGCCGCGCCAGGATAAGCCGGCAAAAGATAATCCGCACGCTTGAAGCGCGCGCAGGAAAGGACGAGCAACACGCTGATGAACCAGGTGAACCCGAAGCGAGCCTCGGCGTCGCCGTGCCAGTAACCGCGACGATGCACCCACCACACGGCCGGCGGCAGCAGCAGACTCCAGGGCAGGAAATCGCCAACAAACTGCGGAAGATAGAACCACCAGGGATTCGCGCGCAAACGAGAGCCGCCCAGGCCGCGTTCGATGTTGTGGTGCCACAGGAAGACGTGGAAGAACTCGCCGTGGGTATGGAGGTTGACCCACAAAAACCACGGCAGCGTCAGGACGACCACCAACGGAATTCCCCACCACACGCCCAACTCGCCGAGCGAATTCATCCAGTCACGCCAGCGTTTCGGCGAAGGTAGACCGCGTTCCAGCGCGATGTGAGCAATCATCACCAAAGCCGGCAGGACGAGACCGATCGGCCCCTTGAGCAGTACGCCCGCGGCGATAGCCAGATACGCCAGACTCAAGAGCGACAGCCGAGACCAGCGATCCCGTCCGCGTGCAAGGTAGAAGCCTCCCAGTGCGAGCGTGACGCTGAGTGTCAACGGCATGTCAATTCGGCCAATGCGAGCCAGCCAGGTGAAGTGGACCGCCGTGGCCAGCATGGCCGCCGCCAGAAGCCCAGCCAACGTCCGCCGCTGGCCGCGTCCTAATCCCAACAATACGGCCAGTACACAAAACGACGCTGCACCAGCGGCCGGCAGACGTACCGCCCAGGCATCCACCGTGCCGCCGCGTAAATGAGCAATCGCCGCCACCAGCCAGTAGTACAGGGGAGGTTTTTGCAATTCCAGCCGGCCATCGTACAAATGCGGCAAACCCCAAGTATCGTCATCAAGAATCGTCTGGGCATCCATGCCCGCGCGCGCTTCATGGCTGCTCCACAAATCGCGCGCGGCCAGTCGGTGGAAAAAGAGGAGATAGCAAAGGGCGAGGAGAGCAAGATAGACTAGCCCGGAGCGCCAGCGACGGGGAGTTCGTGCCCCATCGCTGGCGCTCCGGGCTAGTTGAAGACACACACACACGTTGTCATCCTCTCACGCGCACATGCGTTGGTTGTACGCCTCTTGCAAGCGTTGATAGGGTGGGCAACTGGCGAGCAACTCCGCATGCGTGCCGACGGCGGCAATACGGCCATGCTCCAGGACGATGATGCGATGGGCGATTTCCAGCGTATGCAGGCGGTGCGTGATGACGAATGTGGTGCGGCCGACGATGAAGTCCTTCATGGCCCGATGAATCAGCGCCTCGCTCTCGGCATCGGAAGCGCTGGTGAACTCGTCGAGAATCAGAATGCTGGGATTGCGGAGGATGGCGCGTGCCAGGGCGAGACGTTGTTTCTGCCCACCCGACAGTTTGCCGCCGATTTCGCCGACGCGCGTTTGATAACCCTTGGGCTGATTGAGGATGAACTCGTGCGCGAAAGCTTTCTGGGCGGCAGCCTCGACATCTTCCGGCTTGGCTCCGCGCGTCCCGTAGGCGATGTTGTTGTAAATCGTGTCGTCGAACAGAGTCGTGTCCTGCGTGACGACGCCGATTTGCTGGCGCAGACTGCGCAGGTTGACCGTGCGCAGATCGTGTCCATCAATGAGGATGCTGCCGTGATCGGGATCGTAGAAGCGCGGCAGCAGGCCAACCAGCGTCGTCTTACCGCAGCCGTTGGCGCCGACGAGGGCGACGGTCTCGCCGGCACGGATGCCGAGATGAACATCATAGAGGATGGGATGACCGGGTTGGTAGGAGAAACACACATCTCGAAATTCGATGTAATAAGGCCGACTGCGAGCCTTCGAGGAAGAGGCTGTGTCCGCGGCTCCCGCTTGCTCGGTGGCTTGCGTCAGCAGGACGGGACGGGGCAGACGGGGGCCGTCGCTGTTGGCACGCACGCGCGGCCGGCGATCAACGAAATCAAAAATGCGATCCGCCGCCGCGCATCCCGACTGAATGCGCGTGAACACACTCGACAGTTTGCGAACCGGGTCGGCGATGGCCGCCAGCAGGATGTATAATTGTAGAAGCGACTCCGGCTCAAGCGGCTGCTGCGTCATACGCATGCCAAAGAGGTGCGTTTGCTGCTGCAAGACCAGATGACAGCCGGCCAATAGCGCGGCCGCCACCGCCGCGACGCCGAGAACCTCAATAATCGGATCGGCCATCGCGTCGATGTTCACTACCATCATCGCCTTGTGGTAGTAATCTTTCGTCGCCAAACAGAAACGCCGACGCTCATACGGCTCCATCGTGAAGGCTTTGACAACGCGGATGCCCTGAAACGATTCTTGCAGGATCTTGTAGATATTCGACATCCGCTCCAGCAACCGCCGCGTCGCCTGTTTCATAATGCGGCCGACCCGCGCCAAGATGAAGACGGCGACCGGCACCAGAATAAGGAACATCAGCGTCAACTGCCAGCTAATGAAGCAGGCCATGATGACGCACGCCAGGGCGCGGAGCGGTTCGGCGACCACTTTGCCGAATAGGGTCTTGACGCCGGCACCTAGCGATTCCATGTCGTTGGTGAAGCGGGCCATTAACTCACTGGTGCCCTGCTCGCCAAATTGATCGACATCGAGATGAATGACATTACGGTAGAAGCGATTGCGCAAATCGAATAGCGAGAGATTGACGACGCTGCCCACGAGGGATTCCTGGGCAAATTCAAAAAAGCATTTGATGACCACGCCGACAACGACGGCAACGATCACCCAGACGAGGGTATGGAAACAATCCGGGGGCAGGAATCGATAGATGTATTTGCGGAGAACCTGATGCCAATAGAGGCTGCTGCGAGCCGGGCCTAGCTTGGCCTCGACGCGCAACAGGTCGCGGTTGATGTCACGAATTTGTTGTTCGATGAAGCCCGACGAGCCTTTCTGTTCCAGTTCCTGCTTCTTGGCCTCCAACTCCGTGGTGCGTTGCTCGACCTGATGTTGATATTCGTTGACGCTCTTCTCGATCTCCGTAATTCGCTCGTTTACCCAATCGTGCGGACTTTGATTGGTGTGCAGCAGCTTGAGGACAGGGTAAATGGAGGAGAAGTTGGCCCCCCAAAGGACTGCGGCGCACAGGGCACAGATGATCGATAAAACCAGGCGCCGGCGGTACGGCATGGCGTGGCGGAGAGCGCGAAGGAAATTTTTCATGGCAATCACAAAATCAAGACCAGAAGGAAAGGCAGGGGGTCCATCTCGGCGCGGATTCGGGTTTTAGCATAGGACCTCTTCGGGGACAAGGGCGAGTGGAAGGAGGAAGGAACGGGCGGAAGGACAAGGACTCTTTGCAACGGCGCGGAGGATGCAGTACGATTTGAGGAAGATTCACCCCAGCGATTCCGTTGGGGCCAGGTGGGGCTATGGACTACGATCTTATCTGTTCGTGGTTGGGATTGCCGCCGGGAGGGTGGCCGCCCGATCACTACCGTTTGCTGGGCCTTGAACCGGGCGAAGGCAACGCGGAAGTGATCGAACAGCGCGTCCATCAGCGCCTGGATTGCGTCCGTCGCTATCAGATGATGCATCCCGAGCAGGCCACCGAGGCGATGAATCGGCTGGCTCAGGCGTTTATTTGCCTCATGGAGCCGCTCACCAAGAAAGCCTACGATGTTACGCTCGGCGTTGTTCCTCCTGTCGAGCCAACCACGACGGTGCCGCAGTCTCCGCGCCCGGAGACGTTGGACTGGTTGTATACCCAGCCGCCGGTTGCCTTCCCGGTTGAGCCGGCACCCGTCCGTGACAGCGGAACGGCCGCACCCTTTGCGATCCCCACCCCCCCGCCTCTCCCCGCGACCTCTGTCTTGGACTACGCAGCCGCTCCGCCGCCTGCGCTTCGCTTACCTCCGCCTTTGCCTCCCTTGCCGCTCCCGGTTGAGGCCGACCCCGCTGTTCCACCGCAAGCGATTCCTCTCGCGCCGCCGCCGGTAGTCGTGCCACCTTCCGAGCCGGTGGACTCGGTGCTTGAAGCGGCCCGATCAGGCCCTGCTCGGCGCGGTATCGCCACGAAGCGCGCGCTCTACCATCGCATCGGCCGAACCCGGCATTTGCTCCGCGTTTGGACCGACTTGGGTAAATACATCAGTTCTCCCAAACGCCGCCTCAGCCGCTCCGCCGACGGCCCGGAACTGGTCCGCCTTCTCGATGAATGCACCGTCTTGCTCAAGAAGTTTCCTCCCTTGCTCGGCGAGGCAGGACAACCGGGCTATCTGGTCCTGGCCTTGACGCAGGTGGACACCATCAAAATCTTCCAGAGTTTTTCGCCGCATCAGCGCGAGGCACTCGCGCGCGACTGGCGCGCCGCGATCAAACTGCTGACAGCCCACCGCGATTTTCTGCGCGAAGAAGTACGCGCCCTGCGCCAGCGGCCCTTTCGCCAACGCTTGTTCCTCGCCACTTGGTCGCTCATCGTCGATCAGCCCGGCACGGTACTTTTTCTGCTGGCGCTACTGGCTCTCAATGTTGCGCTCTGGCGGACTTATGCCGAGGCGTTGTGGGAAAAGCTCTTCACACGCTGACGAACGCCGGCTCGCCCTGTTGTCCTGATACAATCCGCAGTTTCGTCGTGAACCCTCCTCTTTTACCCAGCCTTCCTGATCCGCGCATCTTCTCGCGTTGACACCAGACTGTCAGCAAAGCTATCGTTTAATATGTTCTTGTGGATATGTTTTCTTGTAACGCCATGATGTGCGAGCATGAGGGGACACGGTCAACATGGTCGCCACCGGAACCGAGATGCGCGTGCAAGAACTCGCGCAAAATCTTTTCGATCTGATTACGCAGTTCTGCCTGGTGACTCCGCGCAGCCGCCGCCGCGCCGGCGACCTCAAGGAAGTGGAGTTTTTGGCACTGTCTCTGCTCCACCATCATGAAACGCTCATCGTCGGCGACATTCAGCGTCAACTGGGTGTCTTGCCCGCTCAGATGTCGCGGATCATTCGTTCCCTGGAAGCGCGAGAACATCCTCTCATTGCTTGCCGTATCAATCCGCACGACAAGCGCAAGATCGATGTGGCTCTGACGCCGGAAGGCATCGCCGCCTTCCAGGATTACCAGAATTCTCGCATCGGCAGTATCTTCAATCTGATTGGCAAACTCTCGGAAGACGACCTCGACGACTTGCAACGCTTGCTGGCGACGCTCCACGAGATTGTGGGACCACCCACCCTCGGATAATCGCTTACGCTCTGCCAGCCCGCAGCGCCAGCAAGGGAAGCCCCTTGCTGGCGCTGCGGGCTGGCAGAGCGTAGATGCTAGCCTAGCCAATCTCGGCCAAATCCAGCGTTTTACCATAGCGTTCCAGAACTGCCGCGCGCAGGAGCGCATGCTCGGGGCGGCGCAAGCGGGCATCGTCCGCCACCAGCGTGAAGGCGTCCTTGCGCGCCTGGCGAAGCAAATCGCCATCGGCAATCAGATTGCCGATGCGCAATTCTCCAATTCCGTGTTGCCGCGCACCGAAGAACTCGCCGACGCCGCGCAATCGCATGTCCTCTTCGGCCAGGGCGAAACCATCCGTTGTCCGCAAGAACGCGCGCAGACGATCGCGTCCCTCATCACCGGCCGGTTCGGCAAACAAAAAACATTGTCCGGCCACCGGCCCTCGACTGACTCGCCCACGGAGTTGATGCAGCTGCGACAGGCCGAAACGCTCCGCGTGTTCGATCACCAACAGCGTCGCATTGGGTACATCAATGCCAACTTCGATGACCGAGGTACAAACGAGCAGATCGAGTTCACCTTTGCAAAAGCGCTCCATCACGGCCGCCTTTGTCTCGTCGTCCTGCCGTCCATGCAGCAGCCCGACGCGAAAATCGCGGAATGGTCCCACTTGCAACTCGGCATGCGTCTGCGTCGCCGCCTTCACATCGAGCGTGGCCGATTCCTCAACCAAAGGGCAGACGATGTAACCCTGCCGACCTTGTGCCATACCTTCGCGCAGCCGAGTGTAGACGCGCTCGCGTTGTCCGGCCGGCTCCCAGCGCGTCGCCACCGGCTGCCGGCCTGGAGGCAACTCGCGGATGATCGACACATCGAGATCGCCGAACACGGTCAAGGCGGCGGTGCGCGGGATCGGCGTGGCCGTCATGACGAGATAATGCGGATCGACGCCCAGACGCCGGAAGCGTGCCCGCTGGTGAACGCCGAACTTGTGTTGTTCGTCGATGACGACCAGCCCCAACCGAGCGAAGCGCACATCCTCCTGAACCAGCGCTTGCGTGCCCACCACGAGATCGATTTCACCCGCCGCGAGCGCCGCGAGCGCCGCGCGTCTCTCTGCCGGTGTGAGAGCGCCGGTAAGCAGTTGCCGCCGGACCCGACTGTGAGCGAGGTAGCGATCCAACGTGCGCGCGTGCTGGCGAGCGAGGACTTCGGTCGGCGCCATGAGCGCGGCCTGATGCTTGTTGGCCACCGTCACCAGCAGGGCGTAAACGGCGACGGCTGTTTTGCCCGCGCCGACATCCGCCTGCAAGAGCCGCTGCATCGGCTTTTCCACCGCGAGATCGCGGCACACCTCGGCGACGGCGCGGTCCTGATCGGCGGTCAATCGAAACGGAAACAGTCGGCGAATCCGCGCGTCGATAGCGGGACTGCTGATAAGTTGCGGCGCTTTTCCCTCGTCGCGAATCTCACGCCGGCGCAGAGCCAATGCCAGCTGAAGAATCAGGAACTCCTCGTAGACGAAGCGCCGCCGACCGCGTGTCGCCACGGCCAGCGAAGCCGGAAAATGGATGTCGCGCAGCGCTTGCTGATACGTCGGCCAATCGTGCTTGTGGCGCAACACGGCCGGCAACACATCGGCGACATGGGCCGCGTGCAGATCGAGAGCGCGGCCCATGATCGGTCGCAGATGTTCGACGCGCAGATCTTCCGTGAGTGGATAAACCGGCATTACTCCCGGTTCTTCGCCCGTCGCGCCGCCATCAAGGATTTGCACGCGCGGACTGCTCATCTGCCAGTGATCGCGATACCACTTCGGCTTGCCGCTGAAGGAGAGTCGCTGACCATAGCGAAAGCGCTTGGCGGCGAACGATTGATTGAACCAGACGCCTTCGAGACAGTTCTTGCCGTCGTCGCTGAGTACAACACTCACGACCGTCCGGCCATCATTCAGCGACCGGCCCTCAATCTCGACGACCTCGCCCTGCACGGTCTGGATGCTTCCTTCCGACAGGGCGGCGATGGGCCGCACGTCGTTGAGATCCTCATAGGAGCGTGGGAAGTGCAAGAACAGATCGCCGACGGTGCGCAGACCCAGACGGCCAAGCAACTCCAAGCGCGCCTCCGAGATGCCGGGCAGGGTTTCCAGACCGATTTGCAAGGGATTTTGCTCGGACACAGTCGATCTTGCTCGCAAAAGAATTCACGGCGTCGTTCACAGTCCGGCACTTCGTCGGAAGGCATCGAGCGAGTTGGTCGTAATGACTAAGTCCAACCAGGAATCGAGACGTTGTACGTCCACGGTAGCGCGAATGGCGGCTGCCATCTCCGGCGTTGCCCCAGGGGGAAATCGTCCTGCCAAGAAGCGGAGCAATGCCTCGGCCCTTCCCTCGGCCTTTCCCTTGACCTCTCCCTTGGCCTCTCCCATCGCCATCCACTCCAGTACTTGCTGCGATTCAATCACGTTCCACTCCTTCAAAGCTTCTTTCCAAATGGGTCGTCGTTTGGCCGCCTCGGCGAATACCAGAGCCAGACCGCCGTAATCTCCTCGTCGCCGCGCGTCCGTTTCCGTGCTGGCAAGCTCGATCCAGCGCTGGATGATACCCGTTTCCTCTCCGCCGTGCATCAGCGGGATCCACGGTAGCAGGCAACGAGCCGCCGAGCCATTGGCAATGGCATCCAGAAGCGTGGCCGCATCCTCATCGCACAGATTGCGTTCAACCACCTCCAATTGGGTCCGCACACCCGTCCGCCGCAAACTCATGGTCCGCGAGGTACGGCCACGGCCGGTCAGATTGACGATGGCCGCACCCACGGCGAAGCGTTCGCCTCGTCCATTGGTGGGCCGCTTCTCCAGCCAGAGTTGACCCAGATAAACCAACAATCGGCCAAACAATTCGCTATCGGCTTCCAGACAGAACTCGACGGGCAAGGCCCACTCCAACGCGGGATCGGCGTCCCCCAGCCAGGCCACCGTATCGCAGGTTCGTTCCGGATCGCCGGGGAAGGGCAACGTGCGCGTGTCCAGCCAGGTACGGAAACGTAATTCGGCCGCGTCCTCACCCAGCAGCCAGCAAAGGAAACCAACGGCGTCGAGTTTGGCCGCATAGCGACTCGCCTGATCGAAACGGTTGGGCGGCATGGCTTCATTCCCGCAAACTTTATGGATCGGCTAAAAAACGCCATGTCCTAAAGAATCCCCCAAACGAATCGCGGACGCAAGCTTGGCAGAGCATACAAGGAAGCTCTTTGTACTTTCCTCCCACCATCGTTGTAAAAGAGTTGCGCACTGCTGGGTTCGCATCTGCCCGCCGCGCTCAAAAACTGGAACGTCTGATACTCAAAAATGCAATACCAGTAACAAGTTACGCATGATCGCGAAAAAAACATCTTGACAAGATTCTGTTTGGTATCCCACTTGCAATAATTCGGACTGTCAAAGTAACTCTCACGTCGTTCAGGAGAATTGCCATGCAGGTCGAACTCTACTGTCCCCGTTGCTCGTGTTCGTTCGCGGCCTCCCCTGAGACGCCGGCCGCTGAGGTGTTGGACCGCATGGCCGAAGGCGGCCCGTGGTACGCTCTGGGCGACGGTGAGACGTTTGAAGATATGATCTTCTCTACTTTGTTCGCTTGTGGCACGATTCGCTGCACCGACTGCGGCGCTCCTGTCTCCGTCTCGGAGCAGAGCCTAGGGCAGATGACGATGGAAATGCTTGGTAGCTGGTAATCCCTCCCGACCGACCCAGCGCGGCCGTCCGAGATCCCGCCTCGGACGGCCGTTTTTTTGCGCCTTTGCCACTCCGTTATTTGAGCGCGGCGATGATCGCCTCGCTCATCTCGGTCGTCGTTGCCTGACCGCCGAGGTCATGTACCAGCGTGCGCCGTTCGCTCAACACGCGCTCGACCGCCGACAGAATGCGCTGCGCGATCGGCTTCTGTCCTTCGGCGTCGAGCAGATCGATAGCCGGTAACAGCAGCGGCAACGGATTGGCGCGGTTGACGCCCATCGCCTCACGCGGACCACCGTGAAACGATTCGTACACATGCACCTTCTCGCCGACATTGATGCCCGCCGAGGCGCTGACGCCGCCGACGACGCCAGCGCCGAGATCACTGACCAAATCACCGTAGAGATTGCCCATGACAAGGACATCGAATTGCTGCGGTCGAGATACCATTTGCATGCAGCAGTTATCGACGATGATTTCGCGCGCCTGCAAGTCGGGGAAGTCGCGGGCCGCCTTGCGAAATTCTTCCAGAAAGAGACCATCGGCCAACTTCAGGATGTTGGCCTTGTGAACGCACGTCACCGTTTTGCGGCCGGCCGAACGCGCCCACGCGAAGCCGAATTGGAAGAAACGCCGACTCGCCGCCGCCGTCACTACCTTGATGCTCTGCACCACGCCCGGAACAATCTCATGCTCGATGGAGGCGTACAGGTCTTCCGTTAGCTCGCGGATGACGAGCATGTCCACGCCCTGGAAGCGGGCCGGCAGTCCGGGAATGTTTTTTAGCGGACGAACAGAGGCGAACAAGCCAAGCTCGCGGCGGAACTGCACATTGAAGTTCACCTTATCCGGACGCGGGCCGGAGGCCGGTCCCGGCGGCGGCAGCAACGTCGTTTTCAGGACAAGTCCCGTATCGCGCACCGAACGCAGCAAATCCTCGGGAATCGCCGTACCGCCGCGCTCCATCGAGGCCCAGCCGGCAAGATGTTCGTCCCAATCGATGGCGGCGCCGGCCGCACCCAAGATGGACCGCACGGCCGGCACTTGATCGAGTCCAGTGCCGCCGCCCTGAACCAGCGTGACACGTAACGCCATGCTTATACCCTCATCCGAAGGAACGTGACTCCATCGTCAATCTCAACCGCTTCCGGTGATGCACTACAGTTCCGGAGGATTATATTAACTCGGCAGCACTGGCCCCCTTTTCCCTTGCCGTTGCATCGCTCGGATCATCCTCGGTAAGGTAAGCTTAGTCCGCACGCTCCTCGAAGGCTCTGGAGATACTGCCATGTCTCGCCGGCTAAGTCTAGCATTCGCTTGCCTGATCGCTCTTGCGCCTCTGTTTGCCGGAGCCGCCGATTCCAAGAGGACGCGGGCGTCCAAGACCGAGTATTACAAGGGCAAGGTTGTGCCGTTGGCCGACCTTGTGGCCAAGGCCGGCTCGCGTCTCGATCCCGATGCGGCACCACACTGGCTGGCCTTGGTCGGCGACGACGGTAAAATCTATCCACTCGTCAAGGACAGCGGCTCGCGCATGTTTTTCAAGGACGCGGCGCTGTTGAAGCGACCAATGCGTTTGACGGGGCGGCTTCTGCCGGGCAGCCAACTCTTGCGAGTAACGGCCGTTCATAGTTACATCAAGGGTGAACTGCACGAGGTCTACTACTGGTGCGATATTTGCTCGATTCGGCGCAGCGAGAAAAACCTGTGCGAGTGTTGCGGCGGACCGATGGAGTTGCACGAAGATCCACTCGAAAAATGAGTTCGTCCCAACTCGCCACGCGCACCGTCCACTCCGAAAGTACAGCCCACTCCGGCGATTCGTCGCCTGCCTCTTCTGCCGTGTGCATCGAGAAGAAACCGCCGGTTTTTTGTGCAGAACAAGCGACGCGCGACAGGGTAGGGGGGATAGTAGAGTGATTGTCGCTCTGCTCCCGTCATGGAGTTTCTCCCATGCCCAACGATGCCAAGCTCGGCCTGGTTGTTGGTGTGAGTCTGGTCATCGTCGTCGCGGTGTTCTTTTTCCGCAAGGACGCCCCCGCGCTCGATCCGGCGGCCGCTACCATCGTCAAACCCGCCTCGGACGTAGCTCGGCCATCCCTCCCGGTTAGCAATAGCCGCACTGTTCAGGCCAAGGCCACGGCCCACGCATCCACAGGCGAGGCCGACGACCAATAGCGCTACTAGCCCACAGCGCCAGCAAGGGAAGCCCTTGCTGGCGCTGCGGGTTGGCAAGAATCCATTTACGGCAACCACTCGCGGGGCAAAAATGGCCGGGCCAGTGTGTAAACAGCAAGGGCGACGCCGGCCGTGACGGTCATGCCGAATAGCAAAAGGGTCAGCCAGGCGCCGCCCGGCGCGGCCGGTTCGGGAGTCAGCGGAGGAGAGGAAGCCAGCGCGAGAGCGGGACGGGACGGAGCCGACGAACGCGGCATGGCAGGCTGAGCCAACGGAACCGTCGGGTTAAGCGTGGAAGAACGCGGCGGATTGGCGATCGGCGGCGCGGCCGTTGGCTTGCGCGCCGGTTTGACCGGCGTGCCGCCGGTTGATGGAACACTCGCGGAGCGAGTGCGATCTGACTCGCTCCGCGAACGTGGTTCCGACTCGCTCCGCGAGTCGGAACCACTCGGTTCCTCACGCAGCGGGTAGACCTTCAGCGCTTCCATCGATCCACCCAGAGGCAGCGTCGGCTCGTCGCGCAGTTCAATTAGCGGTGCCGTCTGAGGCACGGCGTTGGGGATCGTCGCCTCCGAGTTGCCGCGCACACCCTGCAACAAACCCTCGGCCGTCTCCGGCGGATAGTTCACCTGCAAGTCGTGGATATAAATCTGGATATTGGTAGATTGCAGCGCCTGCGAGAACGAACTGAACGGCTTGAGCATGTGATGCGGATTGCCTTGCAGCAATCGTTGACGCAGGCGTTCGGCCTCTTCGGGCTTGCCTGCGGAGAACGCCGCCTCCGCGGCCAAAATCAGAAAGCGATCGCGCATCGCCGCCTGGCCTTGCCGCTCGTACCAGTCGGCCAATTCCTTGTACACCTGTAGCGTGGCCAGAGTATCCATGACAGCGCCCTCCCGATGGGACTTGCGATCCATCTCCTTACAATACCACAGGGGCAAGCGCCACCAAGTGCGAAAGTTCCAGGAGGGCGGACATGGCGATTGACGGGCAGGGACCGCTGGCAGGGATTCGTGTTCTGGACGCCTCGCGGGTATTGGCCGGGCCGTTTTGCGGTCAGGTGTTGGGCGATCTGGGAGCGGAGGTGCTGAAGATCGAACGCCCCGGCAGCGGCGACGAGACGCGCGGCTGGGGACCGCCATTCGCCGGCGCGTTGAGCGCCTACTTCCTCTCGTGTAACCGCAACAAGCGCGGTCTCACGCTCGATCTGGCTCATCCCGAAGGGCAGCGCTTGTTTCACGAGTTGGCGCGGCGAAGCGATGTGGTGCTGGAGAATTTCCGGGCCGATAGCGCCGATCATCTCGGCCTGAGTCCGATCCAATTGCACGCGGAGCATCCTCGCTTGGTGATCTGCTCGATCTCTGGCTTTGGCCGTACCGGTCCGCTGCGTGATGTGCCGGGCTACGATTTCGCCATCCAGGCGCTGAGCGGTTTGATGAGCATTACGGGGCCGGTGGAGGGACCACCGTGCAAGGTCGGCGTCGCCGTGACGGATGTGCTGACGGGGTTGTATGCCGCCGTCGCGGTGTTGGCGTGTTTGCAAGCGCGCACCCGTTCCGGGCATGGCTACGCGATCGACCTGGCTTTGCTTGATTGTGCCATCGCCGGGCAAGTTAACGTGGTGCAGGCGTACTTGACCAGTGGTGTATTGCCGGCGCGGCAGGGCAACGCTCACTTGCAGATTGTGCCGTATCAACTCTTCGCCACGGCCGATAGCTGGCTGGTGCTGGCGGTCGGCAACGATGGACAATGGCAACGCTTCTGCCGAGCAACCGGCCGCGACGACCTTGCCGGCGATGCCCGCTTCACGACAAATGCGCAGCGCGTGCGCAATCGTGAGGTTCTCGTTCCGCTGGTCGAAGCGCTGATGCGCACGCGGACCACGAAGGATTGGGAGGAATTGCTGCGCGCCGCCGAGGTGCCGCATGCGCCGGTATGGAGTTATGCCGATCTCTTCGCGCATCCGGAAATGGCCGAGCGTCTGCGTCTCGTCGTGCGCGATCCAGAGGGGCAGCCAGTGGACCTTATCGCCTCGCCCTTCCACATCAGCGGCGCGACGCTGCCCGAAGCGACCTCGCCGCCTACACCCGGACAACATACCGACGAAGTGCTAACGCAACTGCTGGGATTGACGGCCGAGCAACTGCATGTATTGCGACAAAAAGGAGTTGTTTAATCGTCTTATCGTGAATAATCGGGATTGGATTCGGCGGCGCGGAGAGACTCCGTGCGGAGGTGTTCGACATCCGCAGCAGCCAGTTCGCGCGACGCGGCCAACCAGGATTCCGTTTTGTCCTCCTTATCTTCCTTGTCTTTCTTCTTCTTCCACTCCGCCTTGAATTGGATCGTGGCTTCGAGATAGCCCCGCGAGCAGGAAGAGCAGGAGAAAAGTTTGACTTCGGCATCCTCGCCAGGCGGATCGTGGAGCAAACTGCCGGCGACATCTATCCTCGCCTGACCGAGAGCGTGAAGCAATATCCTCAGCCCACCCAGGCACAGTCTTTTCAAGCTAATCTCATCCATGTAGCATTCGCAATCTTCACAGAACTTGGCCGCACGGACTTGTTCGGTCGCGGCGATGCCGGCCGAGAACGCGGCGATGCCTCCGCCGAGGACGGCGACAATGGCCGCGATGAGATCGGAATAGTCCGTCATGCCGCGTTCGGCGAGAAGCGGTTTGCCAACAACGTAATAGAGAACCCAGGCGATGGCTATCGCCAACACACTGGAGAGAACGGAGAGAATGGCAGCCGCTCGTATATTGCGGTTCTTGCCCCACCGACCAAACTGCGTCGTACACAAAGCCGACATCCAGCCGGCGACAACGAAAGTGCCGGCCGCAACTGCCAAGGCGAGTATCCCGCCCACGACGACCGCGAAGCACCAAATGAAGCCGCAGAACACCATCAGCGCGATGAGATAGCCGACCAGCACGACAAGCGTGCCGCCGAGGGTTGCCACAAGCCCGCCGGCGAGCAAGCCGGCACCAACACCGACCACGGAGCCGACAATCATGAGCAAAAGAGCTTTAGCCGGCAGTACGCCGCTAGGCTGATAGGCCGAGGGAACCGCTGGAATCTCCTCCTTCCAGTGTTGAAGGAACCGGGTCGCCATCGCCTCATCTTCGACCTGGCGCTCGAATACTTCGTCCGGATCGATCCCTTGTTCCCGCGCGAAAAGGTACGCCGTGCGCGATGGGCCGGACGGCTCCGCGTTTACTGGGAGAACATCGCCAACTGGCTGCGGACTCGCCGGGAGAACAGCGAGGATCGCGTCTTTCGCCAGGGGCGGCGCGGGCTTCGTCGTCACTCCTTCATTGGGCGGACGCACGGAAAAGACTTTTTGACACGAAGGACACGACAGTTTCTTGCCCGATGACCCCGGATCACATTGCAACAGCACTCCGCAGCCCGGACACTTGACGCGTATCACCACGACACTTCTCCGCGTGATTGGCTACTACCGCATCCCACGCTGCTTTATGCGATAGGCCCGGCGAGCCGAGCCGGATTACTAACAAGTGCCGCTCGGCTCGCGGCACCTACCCAATGCGTGTGCCGCTCTGGTAGGTCCGGCGAGCCGAGCCGGACAGTTGATGCCAGTAGGTCCGGCGAGCCGAGCCGGACTTTTTGCATAGTGCCGCTCGGCTCGCGGCACCTACAGCAGCGCCGCGATGGGTTCGCCGAAGTAGACGTGATGAGGGCGATCCAGGGTATCATGCCACATGGTCGTGGCCGGGATGCCGAGCGAGTGGTAGATCGTCGCTCCCATGTTCTCCGGCGTGTGCGGTTCCGAGGCCGGATGACCGCCGCTTTTATCCGACGAACCAACGACTCGACCGCCCTGCACGCCGCCGCCGGCGAAGAACACCGTTTGCACCGCGCCCCAGTGATCGCGGCCCGGCAGTTTGTAGAACTGCGACAACCGCGAAATCTTCGGCGTTCGGCCGAACTCGCCGGCCATGACAATCAATGTGCTGTCCAGCAAACCGCTTTCGTGCAAATCATCGAGCAGGGCTGACAACGCCCTGTCAGTCGGTGGAAACAGTTTGTCTTTCAAATGCGGAAAAATGTTGCCGTGCGTGTCCCATGTCTCGTTGTTGCCGAGGTTCACCTGTACCATGTTGACGCCGGACTCGATCAGCCGCCGCGCCATCAACAGCGACCAGCCGAAGACATTGCGGCCATAGCGGTCCTGGGTGCGCGGATCGGCGTGCGTGACATCGAATGCCTGGCGAACACGCGGTTGCGTCAACAGCGATACCGCCGTTTGGCGATGGTGATCGAAGCCGGCGCTGGCGTCGAGAGTGCGCCGCTGTTGATCGATGTGTTTGAGAAGGTCGAGACGGCCACCGAGGCGACCGGCGTCGAGTCCCTCCGGTAGCGACAAACTGGGAGCCTGGAAGATTTTCTTTTTGTTGGCCGCGCGCGGGCGCTGCTGATGATCGAATTCGTATTCGGGATAAGCGCCGTAGGCGCGCGGATCGAAGGGCGATGCCTCAATGAACCACGGATCGCGCTGCGGCCCCATGATGCCGGCGAACTGGCCGGGAATGACGCGGCCGATATTGTGGATGAGTCGTTCGGGCAGGACGGCGGCCGGCGGCAGATTGTTGCGCGGTCGGGTCATGGCTCCGGCGATGGCGGCGATGCACGGCCAATCGCTCGGTCGCGGCGTGCCGGCGTTGAATCCCGGCGGCAGCGGCGAACGGCCGCTGAGCATTATCATGTGGCCGGCCGAGTGATCGTTGGTCCGATGCGTCAGCGAGCGAACGATCGACCATCGATGGCTGCGCTGGGCCAGACGCGGCAGATGTTCGCAGATGCGCAGTCCCGTGGTGCGCGTGGCGATGGTGCCAAATTCGCCGCGAATGTCGGCGGGCGCATCGGGTTTCGGATCGAAGCTATCGATTTGCGATAGGCCACCGGAGAGAAAAATATAGATGACGCTGCGGGCCTTGTGGGGACGGACAGGAGCGGCGCTGGCTTGCAAGGCCGCGATGTGATTCATGCCTAGACCGAGAAGCCCAATGCCTCCCGCTTGCAGAGCCGTGCGACGGGTGCAGGACGGATGCTGAAAGCGCTGTGTCGAGAGACGCATCGGAATTTCTCCGGGATCATCCTCAATCTCTCTTTGAACCTCCTCTTACCGTAGCCGGTTTCGACGCTGTTTTCCATCAAATCTCGTTGTCCGACACGTTCCCGTGTAGCCGCGACGCGCGGCGGAGCGCGTTTACTTTCGCGAAACGCCAAGCGTCGCGGCTACACAAAGTTACGAATGCGCGTGCGCTTCGCCGTGGCGACAGGGCGAAACGATGGCCTGTGCCGGCGTCGGCGTCCAATCTTCCGGCAGCGGACTATCGCAATGGAAGCAAAGAACCTTGCCGGGAAAGCGCGAACTGGTCCCATGCACGTAATGTCCGTGCCGGTGCAGCGTGCCCATGATTTTACGTGGACATTCGCGGGCCAACTGGAGCCAGGCTTCGTCTTGACTCATGACGCTTCTCCTTGTGCGATGCGGACGGAAAACGAACCGAGAGCCGAACGCCGCGCGCACCCTGGCGCCGACGCCGAGGAGCGCGGAAATTTCAGCAACACGAACAGGGTAAATGGGAAAATCAGGGACCGTGGACCATGACGGCTTCACCGGAAACTCAAGGGCGTGAGTGGTGTCGAATTCAAGTGTACCGTCGTTCTCCAGCAAGTCCACGAGAGTATTGATCCGCAATGCTCAGAGGCGATTCCGTGCGCCCTTTTACTCGTTAGCTTCCTTAGTTCCTAACACATTCCCCTCTCTACTCCGCGCCGGCATCGCCCCGCGACTTCGTGCTGACTTTGCCGATTGTTCTTGCTACAGGGATGAGCTGACCTGGACACTCATGCGAGGCAATTGATATGAGCGGGCGGAGAGCCGCTGGTCGGAAAATGGAGAGACGAAGATGAGCAAGGGGGATAGGAATTTTATCCCCCGCTGGCGGCGTAGGCGTTTTGGTCGAAAGATCGATCATCAACTTCGTGAGGGGCAAGGGACTGCGGATGAGGTTCGACCGCAAGCATTCGGCGAGGGCCGTTCTGCTGGTGCTGTCCTTTGCGATGGTCGCCGCGTCCGCCGTGCGCGGACAAGGCGACGGCGATCTGTTGCCGCAACCGAAAAAGGTTCCCACGCCCTCCCCCACACCGAGCGCGGTGAAAGTTGAGCCGTGGCCGGCATGGCTGCCACGCTACGATGTCGGCATGGACCTCGATCTCGCGAACCATTGCGCCCGCGCGATTCTGCGCGCCACCTGGACCAACCCTCAGTCCGTCGCCACAAAGGAACTCATCTTCAACGCGCATTCGCGCTACGTCATTCCGAACGCCGACATCGGTTTGACCGCGAAGACTCTCGAATTGCTGCGGCTGGCTCCCGGCGACGCGATGGGCGTCAAGAATCCATCCTGCGACATCCATCGCATCACCTTGCCGAGTCCATCCGGCCCTCCTGTTGTTCTCAACTTCCGCTACGAGGGCGACACCAAGACAACCTTGGTCGTGCCGCTGCCTCGCGCGGTCGGTCCTGGTGAATCGGTGACGGTGACGATTGAGTTGACCATGCACTTACCACCCAAGCAAGGTCGTTGGGGACAGTGGGAGGGCGTCACCACGCTGAGTAACTGGCTGCCGGTGTTCGCCTACTATGGACCGCGTAAGGCGAACAAGATGGCGAAGTGGCCAGGCGATAAGCCGGCCCCGAAGGAACCGGCCGTGTTCGCCTCGTCTGCCGGCCAACCTGTTGCCCCGGCAGCTTGCGCGTGGCAGCCGACGCCGTTTTTGCCGTGGCATCAACCGTTCTTCAACGAGGCGGCTCATTATCGCGTCCGCGCCACGCTGCCGGCCGATCAGCAAATCGCCTGCACCGGCAGCATCGTCGCCCGCCGTCGCCTCGGCGACGATCGGCAACAGGTGGACATTCTCGCTCCCGGTGTGCGCGATTTCGCTTTCCTGTGCAGCGCACGCTATCGCGTCTTTGATGGCTTTGTGCCCACGCCGGTCAAGGCTAACCCCCTCACCCCCAACCCCTCTCCCCCAAGTACAGGGGAGAGGGGAGAAAGAGGACTCACCCCCAACTCCTCTCCCCCGAGTACAGGGGAGAGGGGAGACAAACCTGCACCGCAGGGCGTGCGCATTCGCATCCTCGCCTTCCCCGAACACGAACATTATGCGCGCGAGATGGTGCAGATCGCTACCAAAGCCATCGCTGCCTACAGCAAGTGGTTCGGTCCGTATCCGTGGCCGGAATTCACCATCGCCGAGGCATTTTTCGGCTGGAACGGCAACGAGTGTTCCACGCTCGTCATGATCGACTCGCGCATCTTCGGCATGCCGCATTTGGCCGGCAATTTCGTCGATTACCTCGTCTCGCACGAAATCTGTCATCAGTGGTGGTACAACCAAGTAGGCACCAACGGCTTCCGCGAGACGTGGATGGATGAGGGATTGGCCACCTATTTCAGCCATCGCCTGCTCAACGAGAAGGTCGGCAAAAACAACAACATGATGACCTATCCGCGCGGCCTGGGCTGGCTACCCAACATCCCGCGCGAAACCTATCGCTCCTATGGTTTGTATGGCACCCTGGCTCGCGGCGACAACGGGCCGGTCATCCAGCCGATGTCCGGTTATGGCCATGTCGTCAACCTGTTCAGCCTGGCCTACGATAAAGGCTCGCGCATCGTCGGTCTGATTGAGGATCGTCTCGGCCCCACCGTGTTTCTCGACTTCATGCGGGGCGTCTTCCACCGCTATCGCTATCGCATCCTGCGCGTCGCGGACTTCCAGCATGAACTGGAAGCCTACACCGGCCAATCGTGGGAGGAATTCTTTCAGAATTGGTTGTACGGCCCCGGCCTGACCGATTGGTGCATCGAGAAGGTGAAAGTTCAAGCACCGCCGAAATGCGTGAAGGACGGTCCCGTTTACGTTTCGCCGCGAAACGTAAACGGGATGGCGCTTGCGCCGGCCGTTCGCCGCGATCCGCGCTCGACACGCGTCGTGGTGTTCTTGAACCAGAAGGCCGACATTAACGAACAAACCGTTGTCGGCGTCGCGCTCCCCGGTCAACAAGGCTTTCCGATCCGCATTCCTATCCTGCCGCGAGCGGAAGCCTACGATTGGGACGAACCGCCGGCGCACATCGAGCCGCTGGGCAACAACCGTGTGCGCGTCGAGATGGATCTCGCCGCGGCACCGGCACAGATTGCCGTCGATCCCGATCAAATCCTCGTCGATCGCAATCCGGTGAATAATCTCTGGAAACCGAAGATCCGCTATCGGGTCACGCCGATCTATACGTTCCTCGAAGAAACGGACATCACCACGGCCTACGATCGCTGGAATGTGATTGTCGGCCCGTGGATTTACGGCACCGCCTACTACGACGCCTGGTACACGCGAACGACGGCGACCATGGTTGGCTTTCGCGCCGGCCTCTATCGCACACAAGCGTTCACGGGCGGCGTGTATGCGGGTTATCGCACCGATTACCGCGATGTGGTGGCGGGCGTCGATGGTCTGTTCGACCACTGGCCCGATAGTCATTTTCAAATTGGCTTCGACGTGGAGCAGCGGCTGGCGCAATTTTTACCCGGCCAGCTCGACGCCAAGCGCGGGGTGCTGTTTGGCCGTTACATCTTCAAGTATGGCTCAAGCCTATATCTACCGCCGATGGAGTTCCTGGAGTCGTTCGTCACCTACCAGGACAACTTCCTGCCGTTCGACAACAACCCCACCATCCAGGGCGTGCGTTTCAACCGCACGGCGACGGCCGGCTTCCATTATCGCAAGGATTATCTGACGCCCTATTGGAATCCCGAAGGCGGTTTTCGTTACGATTTGTGGTATGAAGGCGGCGCGGCGCTGGAGCCGCAAAACGTCGGCATGCAGAAAGTATCCACTCAACTTTCGTTCGTCCAATCGTTCCCCGACTTCTCGAACCGCGTGGCGGGCATCCCATGGTTGTCCGATCCGCTGAGCTGGCTGGGGCAATCGCGGATCGCCTTGCGGGCCTACGGCGGCACGAGCCAGCCGGCCCGCGGCGAGTTCTTCAGCATGGGTGGCAGCATGTATTTCCGCGGCTTCGACCTGGCTCAGCGTCAGGGCAGCACACTCTGGGTTTGCAGTGCGGAATGGCGCCTCCCGGTCGCGCGCAATTTGCACCTCGACGCCTGCGATCATGTCTTCAGCTTGCACAATATCGATGTGGTGCCGTTCTACGATGTGGGCAACATCTACAACAGTGGCCACTCCTTCGGTCCCACCGCCCACGCCGCCGGCACCAGTTTCCGCTTCGACGTATCGTGGTTCGGTTTCGTCGAGCGCACGCTGCTCCGCTTCGACATCGCCAAGGCGCTGAGCGTCAGTTCCCCCGTGCAATTCTGGTTCGGCGTGGGGGTTCCCCTCTAAAACGAATGCAGAATGCAGAATGCAGAATGCAGAATGAAAACCCGATGTCTTTCATTCTGCATTCTGCATTCTGCACTCTGCATTTATTTGCTGGGTAACACGGCGATCGAGCCGGTTTCGGAGACGTAGATGATGTTGCCGTTTTCTTCGTCTTTGTAGACCTCGATGCCGTATTTCTTGGTGTCCTTGTTGAAGTCGTACTCGTTGAACTTGCGCGACTTGAGGTTGAAACCGTGCATCCAGGTTGGCGCCTTGACCTTGTTATCGGCGGCGCGGACGAACGGCAGGTGCGGCGCCAAGAACAGGCCGACCAGGAAGCACACCAGAGCGATGAAGGGGATTTGCACTCGTTTGGACATGTTAAACCTCTTTGAAAGACAGCGCGAGACACTAGCGGGACATTCCCACACGGCAAAAGGACGATTCAGCCACAGATGGCTAACGGCACCGGTAGGGTGTACAGAGAAGGGTAGCGATTGAGGCGGGGTTGTCCACGCTCGCCGCTTGTATCGTTAATGATCGCTGGGACCGTCCGGCAGTGGGTGCGAGCCACGATGATCGGACAGCAGCCGCGCCTCGAACGACAGGGGACGAGGCATAAAAAATGCGGCGGCGAGCGAGCGCAGACCCGCCCATAGCGCCTCTCGGGGGGGCGAAGTTTTCGCTGTCTCCGCCGGAACCGGGAGCGACTCGGCTACACGTCGAGCTTCGACGCGATCGAGAATGCGCTGAACTTTGCCTTTGCTGAAAGGCGAACCCGTCGCCGGAAGAGCCGCGACGCTCTCGGCGATCATTTCGCGCAGTCGGGACTCGACGGGTTCGGCGGCCTCATCGGCCAACCGATTGTAGACGCGATCGAGGATGCGATGAACCTTGTCCCTGCTGAAGGGTTGGGCGGCCGGTTCGCCGGCATAGTCTTCGGAGGACGGAGCCGACTCCTCGACGTGGTCGGAGAGGAGGGGCGCGACTTCGGCGAGCAAATCGTGCATCCGCCGGTTTTCCGTGTTGTCCAACATCGCTGCTGGCCTCCCCTGCTTATCGGCCCGATCCGGTCAGGATGTGTCCGCGCTTCTGCATCTCACGGCGAATCTTCTTTTCGATCCGCAGACGTTTGACGCGCACCAGGCCCGAGGAAACGCCCAGTTCTTTCGCCAGAGTAGCCGCCCATGCTTCTGCTCCGTCCGCGTTGGCGTAGGCGCCGATGATGCGGCGCTCCTCGTCGGGTAAGTCTCGAAGGATGTCGAGGAGGTCTTGCTGTTCGACGCGGAGAGGCGTGACGGCTCCGTCCTCAGCATCGTCGTCGTGGAAGACGGCGAAGCCGGTGACATCGGCGGAGCATTCGAGATCCTTGGCCTTGTAGCCCTTGCTCTTGCGAACGTCTTCGGCCTTGCTTTTGGCGAGGATGTGGAACCAGTTGTGCAAAGACGCGCGGCGAGGATCGTACTTGTGGCGATCTTTCCACAGTTGATAAAGCGCCTCAGCCAGAACGTCCTCGAAGTCTTGATGCTGAAAGAAGGGATAGCATTTCCGCAGCCGCGCTTCCGTGGCGGGGCCGAACGATTGCAGGATGTCCCGCAGGACCGTTTCGTCGTTGCGCTGGAGCCGGTCGGCGAAGGCCGACTGGACTGGATCGGGAATCGTCTGGGTCGTCGCTGACATCGCGTGTTGCCCTTCGTGTGTGCGATTCTCTGCCCTAAGAACCACGCTGGGTTGCTCCGCCGCCCAGCCTGCAAACGGTCTGGTCCCGCGCCCGGGACGATCGATGTCGGAGTTTGCTCCCTCCCTCAGCCTGAGTGAATCGTTTCGAGAACCTTCGTCTCTCTACTAAATACGACGCCCTGTTACACCTTTTCTCTCCTGTAACGCCTGATCGTACCTCCTGGTGTGAGAACGTCAATCCTCCCCTAACCCCGAGTGCGAATGTCCAACGACGAAGAAGAGACCCCGCGCGTGCAGCGCTGGGGCGATTGGCTATGCCGCGCCGCGACGGGCGATCGTCTCGCTTTCGTCCGGCTCGCGGCCGAACTGACACCGTACCTGCTGGCTCGCTTGCGGACGTGTTCCCACACCCGCGCGCTGTTCCGTATTCCCGATGATGTCGAGGACGCGGTGCATGATACGCTGCTCGTCGTCTGGCAGAAGCGAACGACGTTCGATCTGCGCGGCCACGCCATCGCCTGGCTGTGGATCATCGGCCGCAACTGCGCCGTGAACATTCTGCGCCGCCGCTCACGTCATCGCGCCCTGAGCTTGCACGACCGCGACGGCAAGCTCGTCGCCGGCCTGGCGATCGATCCCGTCGATCCGGCGGCGCAGGCGTCGGCGTCCGAGCAAACGCGCCGCCTGCGCCGCGCGGTGGCTCGCGCCTTGTGGGCGGCCGAGCCGCGCGTTCGCCGCGCCTGGCGTCTGCGCTTCCTCAAGGGCCAGCCGTATACGATCATCGCGCGCCGCCTCGGCGTCCCGCAAGGGACGGTCGCCACTTGGCTGCATCGCTTCAAGCAGGGTTTGCGTCGCGCCTCCCCAATCCATAGCGAGTAAAAACGGAACATCGCCGCTTGCGCCTCTGGCGATCTGAAGTACCGAACGACAAGACAGGACTTGCGCTTCAAGGCGATTTCACACCCACGCCGCGCTGCTTGAGAGCAGCTTCCAGCTTGGCGCGATTGGTTTTTTCGGGATCAATCAAGGCCGTCACGCGGCCCGCGCGGAAACTCGCCGTCGCGGTTTCGACACCTTCGAGTCGATAGATGGCCTCGTAAGCCGCCAGGCAGCAGGCCTTGCAGTCGAGGCCGGCAACGGGGATCTCGATCCGCTTGAGTTTCTCCCGAGGCACGGTTCGCAGCGGCTTGACTCCGAAGGTATGATTCGATGCCGATTTCAACATGCCATCGAGTCTCTGGATCACCTGCCCAGGCTCCGCGTTCGGGAAGACTTTGCCAGGAACATATTCGCAGATGGCCTCCGCGTTCGGAAAGTCGATACTTACCAGCTTGATTTCAGGGATCTTCTTAAACGCCTCACGCAGATCCTGTTCGCGGTCGGTCGAAAATAGGCCGGTAATCTGATGTTTAATCCGCATGGGGGAAGCGTTTTTCTCCCCGGCCGCTGAGGTGATGGTTAGTAAAGACAAACAGAGCAGGGCCAGCGGTGCTTGCTTCATAGGGATACTCGAAAATTGTTTGACCAGCCCGCAGCGCCAGCAAGGGATTGCCTTGCTGGCGCTGCGGGCCGGCTTACCGACTCTGAAATAACCGGCTTTGGGTAAGCTCATGGATCAGGGTGCGGATACCGCCGCCCTTCTGCTGGGCGTTGGCCACGATGGCGGCAAGCTGCTCGCGGTCGCCGAAGGAGACGTCGCGGCCCGTGCCGTAGATCGTGAATTGCCGAGCGAGGTTTTTAAGCAGGCGTTCGCGGTCGGCGGCGAGCAGTTCCTGAAATTCGTTGATGCCGCTGAACGCGCGGCCGTCGGCCAGCACGCCGCCGGCATCGACGGCGGGACCGAGTTTGAAACTGATGCCGATAAACGGATCGATCGAGCCGCGCGGCGCGGGGTCGCCCACACCGATCGAACGGTAGCGGGTGCGGAATCCTCCGATGACATCGAAGGATTCCAGGGCGAAGCCCGGAGGATCAAATTTCGCGTGGCACGAGGCGCAAGCGGTATGGGAGCGATGCTTGGCGAGTTGCTCGCGGATGGTTTTGGCGCCGCGCACATCCGGTTCGATCGCGGGGATGTTCGGCGGCGGCGGTTCGGGTGGTTGGCCCAGCAAACGATCCATCACGAACGCGCCGCGCGGGACCGGCGAGGTCGTCGTACCGTTGGCAGTGATCTTCAGGACCGAAGCCTGCGTCAGAAAGCCGCCGCGCGGCGAGCGGGCCGGCAGAGTCACTCGGCGAATCCGCGATCCAATCACTCCGGGAACGCCATAATGAACGGCCAGCTTCTCGTTCAGCATCGCGAAGTCCGATTTCACGAGATGACAAACATCGAGATCCTTGTCGATCAACTCGCGGAAATACGCCCGCGTTTCGCCGACCATCGAATCCTGAAGGTAGGGGCTGAATTCGGGATACAGTTTGCGATCCGGGTCGTTGGCGGCAATCAGCCGCAGTTTCAGCCACTGTCCGAGAAAATCCTCGATGAAACGCTGCGACTTCGGATCGGTCAGCAGCCGCTCGCTCTCGGCGTGAAGCGTGCCGGTTGTCCGCAGTTTGCCGGCGTCGGCTAACTGGGTTAGCCGATCGTCGGGCATCGACCGCCAGAAGAAATACGAAAGGCGACAAGCGAGAGCGTGATCGTCCAGTTTGCCGGCTGGCTCGATGTGGTAAAGGAAATCGGGCGAACACAGCGCCGCACGGTAAGCCCAGCGCATCGCCGTCTCGAAACAGTCGCCGGCCTTCAATCGCTCGTTCACTCTCGCTACATACTGTTTGCGTATCTCGGCCTCGACCGGGCGGCGGAACGCTCTCGGTAAAAAGTTGGCGAGCAAGCGGTCGGCATCGACCAGCGGATGCTCGCTGTGGACGGTCCAGACGCCCTTGATCGAGTCGGGGCGATTCTTGCCCGCACCCATTTCCTGACGATCCGGCTGACGTTTCGGCGCGCGGACCTTGGGATGGTTGGCTTGCTTGAACTCGGCCAGCGGTAGATCGCCGAACAAATGTTGATGGCTTCGCGGCGGCCAAACGTCGTGCAGGGGGCCTTCAATGTCGAGATAATCGCAGGCGATGCCGGGGCCGGTGAAGCCCATCGCTCGATTCTTGCCGCGTGTATTGGCGCCGGGTGCCAGTGAGGCGGCGTTGAAACCGATGATGTCGCGCGGGTTCATCCAGGTGACGAAGTCGTGGACCTTCTCGTGGAGCGAGGGCGCGTCGTAGTACCCCAGCACCGTACTTGGATGGCCGCCGCCGCGACCGTCTCCGGTGAGCGTCACCACGGAGAGGCGGGCCGCTTCGGTACCGCGAGCGGGGAGTACCTTGCCCTTGTCCCACTGGAAGCTCCACAGCGAGGTACGGACGCGATACCTCCCCGGATAGATCGTGACGAACTCGATGAAATAGGGGTTGAATGACTCGTCCTCGTGGCGAAACAGCCCGACGCTGCTGCCGTTGCGGAACGAACCCATCCGCTCGTGCGCGCCCTGATCGAGGTGCATGTGCGCCCCTGCGGGTGGGAAATCCGGGTCGGGCTGCTTGTTCTTGAGCAGAACGCCGTCGCCGTGCAGCAGCACATGCGCGACGAAGCCGTGCGGATTCGCCAGGGAGATTCGCTGCTTCACCACCATCGGCGGCTTGGGCCGCGTGGCGATGGCCATGTCGAGCGCCCGATCCGCCGCCTCAAGATACTTGGCCAGATTGACGTGAGAGATATCCAGTGCATCGCTGTTATTGTCGAAACCGTGTGCCGTGCCGTCGGCCGGCAGTTCTCCTTGCAGCGTGATTCCCGGCAGGTCGAAAAGATCGCGCACCGTGTTCTCGTATTCGGCACGGGTTAGCCGGCGCAGCCTGGTCCGGCCCTCTCCCGCCAACTTCGCTCGCTCGGCTTTCACGAGCATTTCACGCAGCCATTTCGTTGCCGCGGACGTCTCCGTCGCCGGCGGACGGGGCTTCTTCCGAGGCGGCATCTCGCCGGATTCGATGCGGTCGTGGACCTTGAGCCAGCGCGCGAAGTTGTCCGGGTTGGAAGGCTCGACCTTGAGGGCGGTGAGGTCAAGACCGCCTTTCTTCACCGTCGCGTCGTGGCACTGCTGACAGTGTTTCTCGAAAAAAGCGGTCGGCTGCGCATGGGCAAGGGTGGGAACGATGAAGGCCATGAGAGACAGAATCATGGTCTTGATCGTAAGGGTTCGTCGCATCATGAAGTCGTAACTCGTGGTGTGAAGTCAATAGCGTTCACGTTTGGCGAAACGTAAACGCTATTGGGTTTACGCCATTTCCAGCCCGCGCATGGTCGCCCGTCCCGTCGAAAACTCGTTCGCCTCGACGCCCAGACGCTGAAGCATGGAGACGAAGAGGTTGGTGAGTGGGTAATTGTTTTGCGGGTCGAAGGCGAGGTGCTGACCATGCCGGAAACCGCCGCCGGCGAGCAGCACCGGCAGATTCATGTTCGAGTGTGAGTTCGCGCTGCCCATGCAGGTTCCGTAAAGGACCATCGTCCGGTCCAGCAGCGATTGGCCCTGTTCCCGAGTGTCATTGAGTGAACGCAGGAAGCCGCCGAGGGCGTCGAATTGCGCCTCCTCCTTGGAGCGCAATTCGGCCAGCACTTCGGGCCGGTTGCCGTGATGGGTGATGTTGTGAATCACGGTTGTGTCGATGAAGAGGGAGATCAAGCGCGACGAATCGGTTTCGAGCGCGAGCTTGATGACATCGAACATCAGCCGTGTCTTCTGAACGAACTCCCGAGGATCCTCGATGTCCTTGGGCGCTTGCGCGTTGACGCGCGGTTTCGGCCGATGTTCCCATTCTTGCGAACTTTTCAGCCGCTGTTCGAGTTCGCGTACCGAGGTGAAATACTGATCCATTCGCTGCTGATCGGCCCGCGACAGCGAACGGTTCAGACGTTTCGACTGATCGGCGACGAAGTCCAACATGCTGCGGTCTTGCCGAAGTGCTTCGACGTTGGCCGCGATGTCTTGCGGGCGTCCTTGCATGAATAACCGTTGAAACAGCCGATTGGAACTGCGTTCGGCGGGGATCGGCGCGCCGCTGCGCGTAAAACTCAACGTCTGGTTGTTCTCGCCGCTCATCGCCAGAACGAGCGACGGGTAGCGTGTGTGGTTGCCGATGCGCTCGGCGGCGAACTGATCGAGCGAGATCCAATTGCGAAAGCCGCCGCGTTCCGGATGCGGGGTGCCCGTGAGAAAGCATTTTTCCGCGGCATGAGCCCCCGTCACGCCCGGATGGCTGACCCCGGAAAAGACGGTCAATTTGTCGCGCACCGCGGCGAGCTTCTGGAGATAGGGCGTCAACGGATAATCGCGTCCGGGCCGGTTGGGAAAGAAGAACTGCGGCAGGATGCCCATGTTTGTCTCGATGGCCACCATCCGCCGGGGGACCGCAGACGCTGCCGCGCCCTTCGAGGCAGGTAGCATACATTCAAGCAACGGCAAGGCCATCGCGACTCCCGCTCCGCGCAGGAACGTCCGCCGAGATAATCCCGCACGACCAACGGAGAGAAACGGATTCACGTATATGCCTCCCTAGAAGTATTCCATCCGAACAGCGGTCTTCATTGTATTCGTGCTTCTGAGAGTCTGTTCCATAAGCTCCCCTCTCCCCTGTACTCGGGGGAGAGGGGTTGGGGGTGAGGGGGAGAGAAACCCACTGAAGACCCGCCCCCTCACCCCAACCCCTCTCCCCCGAGTACAGGGGAGAGGGGCTTTCGGAACCGATTCTTACTCTTTGCTGATTGTCTCATCAAGGTTCAGCAGAGCGCGCGATACGACAGTCCAAGCCGCCGCCTGCGCCGGTGTCACCCCCTTGGGCAACGCCGGTGGATGCGTCGGATCGGATGCCGCTAGTTCCCACGGCTTGGCATCCGGACGCGCGAAGCGTCCTTGCTGTTTGCCCAGCAGTTTCAGTAACTCCGCCTTCTCCTCGCTTGTCGGCTTGCGAGCGACGCAGCGGCGGAAGGCGTAGGCGATTCGCTCGGCATCCGTCGCGCCGCCCTCTGTCAGCGCCCGCAGCGCCAGAGCGCGGGCACAGTCGAGAAAGACCGGCTCATTGAGCGTCATTAGCGCTTGCAGCGGCGTGTTGGAACGCGAGCGGCGGACACAGGCGGCGTCGCCATTGGGCGCATCGAAGGTTTGCAGCATCGGATAGGGCACCGAGCGATAGCGGAACGTGTACAGCCCGCGGCGATAGCGATTCGGCCCTTTATCCTCCGGCCAGATTTTCGGTCCATAGCTGACCGGCGGTTGAAGGAGGAAACCCGGCAGCGGCGGAAACACACTGCGCCCGCCGATGGCCGGATTCAGCAAGCCACTCGCTGACAACGCGATGTCACGCACGATCTCACCCTCGACGCGGAAACGCGGCCCGCGTGCCAGCAGACGGTTGTACGGATCGCGTGCCTGCAACGACGGCGACACGCGCGACGACTGCCGATAAGCCGCCGAGCAGACGATTAACTTGTGCAGCTTCTTCTGACTCCACCCCCTCACCCTGCCCTCTCCCCCTAAAGGGGGAGAGGGTTCGGGTGAGGGGGTCATGAATTCGACGGCCAACCAGTCGAGCAGTTCGGGATGCGACGGCATTTCGCTCTGTGTGCCGAGATCTTCACTGCTCGCCACCAGGCCGGTACCGAAATAGGTTTGCCAGACGCGATTGACGATCGCTCGCGCCGTCGTCGGCGACCGGCGATCGACCAGCCAGCGGGCGAACGTGAGGCGATTCGGCGGCGCATTCGCCGGTAGGGGATGCAGAAAAGCCGGAACGCCTGGCGTCACGCTCTGGGCCGGTTTGAGGAAGTCGCCGCGCTTGAGGACGTGCGTATCGCGCGGCTGCGGCCGTGCTTGCAGCACGAGTTGCGACGATCCCTCCGGATGCTTCTGCCACAACGCCTCGATGCGATCGTTGGCGTCCTTCCACCCCGCTACGGTCGTCCGCCAGTAGCCGAAGACGGTCGATTCTTGCGCCGGTGTCCGGCGCTCGCGCGAGACGGCGAGGATTTGCCGTACGCGCTCGGGCAGCGGGTCGGCCTCCGCGCCGGGCCGCGTCGCGATCGATAATCGGAAACGGCCGAGGTTGTGGCTTTGATTGTCGTCGCTGTTCCAGCCGCCGTGGTTCTGCGTCAGATGGAACGTCAGGATGGCTCCCTTCGGGAATGCAATCGGCTTGTCGGCGAGAAACACGGCCTTACGCGGCTGGTTGCGCCGGCCCGGCCCGACATCGATGCCCCAGGCCGTCTCGTTGTTGCCGTCAATGGCGTAGCTCACCGGACCCGTCACGCGCCGCTTGCCGCTCTTGTCGTCGTAGATGGGATTAAGCGGTTTCTCCGGCGGATTGACGTCCGCCGTCGCCTTGACGAACTTGATCCATTCGACCTTCTGGCCAGGATTGTCCGCCGGTACGACCCCCACTTTGAACTCTGTCAGCGCCGCCGTGCCTTGGATGGATCGTCCCGGCCCGCGCAGCGGCAGGTTTGGATCGTTGAGCAACTCCAGGCGAAACGCCGTGATGTTTTGCACATCTGTTTTTAGCTTCATGCGTACCGTGTGTTTCGTCGGCGCGTAGCCCTGAGCGAGGAACGAGCCATCGCGCAGCGGCAGATACTTCTGTCCGCCGGTCGATTCCTCATCCACGGCCGGTTGTACGACGATCCACTTCGGTTGATCGCCTTGAACTTTGCCCTCCCAAGCGTGCATGCGCTGGCGCCAATCGGGGTGCCGGTGCCGCAGTTCGTTCTCGATCGTGTGGATGTCGCGGAACACCTCGGCCCGGCGCATTTGCTCGTCGGGCGTATACGCGGCAATGTTCGCTTCGTGATCGTTGTTGAGAAAGGCGAACAGCCGGTAATACTCCGCCTGCGTCAGCGGATCGAACTTGTGATTGTGGCACTGGGCGCACTGGATGGTCAGGCCGAGGACGCTTTTGCCGATGGCGTCCATGCGGTCGAACATCGCTTCCATGCGGAACTGCTCCGGATCGACGCCGCCCTCTTCGTTAATCATCGAATTGCGCAAAAAGCCGGTGGCCACTTTTTGATCCTGCGTGGCATTGGGCAGCAGATCGCCGGCCAACTGCTCGATGATGAATTGGTCATAAGGAAGATCGCGATTGAGGGCGTTGATGACCCAATCGCGATAAAACCACACTTGCCGCGATTTGTCTTTCTCGAAACCGTCGCTATCGGCGTAGCGAGCGGCGTCGAGCCAGTGCCGGCCCCAGCGCTCACCGTAATGGGGACTGGCCAGCAAGCGATCGACGACCTTCTCGTAAGCCCGCTCGCTCTTATCCGCGACAAAGGCGTCCACTTCCGCGAGTGTCGGCGGCAGTCCAACCAGATCGAGACTGAGGCGACGGATGAGCGTGACGCGATCCGCTTGCGGCGCAGGCGTCAGGCCTTCTTTCTCCAGTCGCGTTAGCACGAAATGATCGAGAGGATTTCGCACCCACTTCGCATTCTTCACGCTTGGCAGCGAAGGACGCACGGGAGCGCGAAAAGCCCAGTGATTCTTGCCGCGTGAATCCTCGCCGGCCAGCGCATCGGGCCAAATCGCTCCCGCGTTGATCCAGTCGCGCAGCAGTTTCACCTGTGCGGTGGACAAGCGCTCGCCCTTGGGCGGCATGACTTCCTCGTCATCGTCGCTGGTGATGCGGCGGAGTAGTTCACTCTTGGCGGCGTTGTGGGGAACGAGACTCGGCTTGCCGGACTCGCCGCCGCGCAAGACGCTGCTTCTCACGTCGAGACGCAAGCCGGCCTTGTGCTTGCGTCCGTCGTGGCACGAGAAACAGCGACTCTTGAAGATCGGCAGCACGTCGCGCGCGAACTCAACGCGCGGCTTGTCGGCGGCTTGCGATGGGCTACAACTCAGCAGGACGATCAGGCCAACGGTGAGCGCGTGTCCGATCCGCACGATTATCTCCTTCGACGATGCAGTTCGAGGTAGGCTGGAGGACCGTGCCTCCGCGGGGGCAGGTTGTGGCGATCATTTCAGCCGTCATTCTAACATAGTGTCTCTGCCTCGCCTACTACTGAAGTTGCCGCGTGCGTTCGTATTCCGGCTGGCCGTCGTTGGCCGGAGAACCTCCCTGGTTGATGTTGTTACACGATACCCACCCCACCCTTTACATGGCTTTGCATCTTAGACACCTAACTTGACCAAGTAACAATGGGAGGGATATTGTCTAAATTATGGGACTGCTCTGACAATAAGCGGCACCTCTGATAGCCCGTTCAGTAGATGGCGGCCATTTTCATGGTTAGTAGTGAACTGAAGATCACTACTACTCTAAAGCGAATGCGCCGATTGTGCGGAATCTACCACCGGACGAGTAAGGTTTCGGACGCCATCCAAGCCAAAATCGCTTGCATCTCGAACTGAACTGTTGTACCCTCTCTGGGTTGTAGTCTCGTGTCGCGCATGGATGGATCTCATGCCTCCTCCCTTCCCACCACCCGGCGTCAAAATTCTCAGCATCGGTGAGTTAACGCGCGCCATCAAGGGCATGCTTGAGGAAGCGCACGCCAACGTCTGGGTCGAGGGCGAGGTGTCGAACCTGTCGCGGCCAAGCTCCTACGGACATCAATACCTCACTCTCAAGGACGATGAGGCGCCGCTGAAGGCGGTCCTTTATCGAGCCATCGCTTTGCGCATGCGGTTCGACCTGCGCGACGGCATGCGTGTCATCGCGCGCGGCCGACTCACACTGTACATGCCGCGCGGCGAGTATCAGCTGCTCATCGAGGAGATTCAGCCCAAGGGTATCGGGCCGCTTGAGTTGGCGTTTCGCCAACTCAAGGAAAAACTATCGCTTAAAGGCTATTTCGATCCGAAAAGGAAGCGAAAGCCGTCGCGTATCCCGCGTCGTATCGTGCTTGTCACCAGTCCGAGCGGGTCGGCGGTGCGCGACATGCTCGAAATCCTGTCGCGGCGCTGGCCGGCGGCAGAAGTGTGGATTTGTCCGGTTCACGTCCAGGGCGAGGGCGCGGCCGCCGAGGTCGCCGAGGCCATCGGCAAACTCAACCGCATCGCGACGGAGGGAACGGCCATTGATGTACTCGTCGTCGGTCGCGGCGGCGGCAGTCTCGAAGACCTGTGGACTTTCAACGAGGAGTGCGTTGCCCAGGCGCTCTTTCAGTCGCGCATTCCGGTCGTCACCGGCATCGGCCACGAGGATGATCTGACCATCGCCGACATGGTGGCCGACCTGCGTGCCCTGACGCCGAGCGAGGCAGCTGAGAAAGTCGTGCCGGATCGGTTGGCCGTACTCGGCTGGCTGGAAGGACTCGAAGCGCGTTTCCAGACGGATTTGCGTCGCCGACTGGATCAGGCGCGGTCGCGTCTGGAGGGATTGGCGCGCCGGCCGTGCTTGCGCCGGCCGCTCGAACGCATTCGGCAAGAGGAACGGCAACTCGACGACTGGAACGAACGCTTGCAGCGTGCCGTACAGCGGCGCGTCGAGCAATTGCGCGAGCAACTCAAGGCCCAGACGGCGCGGCTGGAGAATCTCAGTCCTCTTAATGTTCTGGCTCGCGGTTACAGCTTGACGCGCAAGGAAGATGAGGGAGCCATGTTGCATAGCGCCGAGCAGGTTCAGCCCGGTGAGCGCATTGTGACGCGACTCCATCAGGGACAGATCATTAGTCGGGTGGAAGAAGCGAGGGGAGGCGAATAAGGCTATGAACGAATCACGGGATGATAGGCGGAGCTTTGAAGAATCGCTGCTGGAGTTGGAGCGCATGGTGCGTGAGTTGGAGGATGGCCGGCTCGGTCTGGAGGACGCCTTGGCGCGCTACGAGCAGGGCGTCGGCCTCATCAAATCGTGCTACCAGCAACTGCGCCAGGCCGAGCAGCGCATCGTGTTGCTGACCGGCGTCGATGACGAACAGCAGCCCATTCTGCAACCGTTCAAGCACGAGGCGACGGCTTTGGCTAAGAAACGGCCGTGATCGTCGATTCCCGTTTCTTGCCTATTTTTTCGATGAGAACCATTTGAGACATGTAGGAGTTGTCCAGGAATAACTTCGCTGAGCGGGGGGCGTAAGCCCCCTGAGACTCGGCAAACTCAGGGGGCTTACGCCCCCCGCTCGGGAAAACGTGGAAGTCATTCGTGGGCGTGCCCTTAGCTCGCTTTCAGTAGGCTCGCCGTAAACTCCATTGGAGTGGTGATGCCGTAGAGTTCGAGAGTCATTTTTGCCACGCCGAGATGACGCGGGAGAGCCGGTTTGGCCAGAGACACATCCGGGAAGAAGATGAGCGCGCCCGTCGCCTTATGCTCATACACCCTGGCTTTCCCTTCCGCGACTTGGACGGAGAACCCCAACGAACGTAGGACTTCGTCGAGTCGGCCGTAGGTTATCTTAGGCATGATAGAGGACTCCTCTTTCGCGGTCGAGAACCGTCTGCTTGGTGGCCCGCATTCGAGCGATGGCTCGATGGTTCAGCGCTTGCCGAATGGGAATGCGAATCCGAACCGTCTTGACGGCCTTCTTAGGTCGAAGCGATGGATTCTCCGCGAAATAGTGTTGAACGTGAATCCAAAACGCTCGCCGCCGAGAGGCATCGAAAAGAACAAGAATTACCGGCATCGACTCGGCCATCCATAGATTATAGTCCCGAATATCCAGGTCGAAGAGACGATCGCTCTCTGATATTTCCAGCTTTTCGGACGCCTTGAGTTGCAGATACACTGCTCCCGGTTCAACATACCCTTGTTCGTCGAAAGTAAACAGAGTCAGGTCGTAGCCATAATCGTTCTCCATCCGTTGGGCGATGTGCCCCTCTTCAAGGATGAACCGTTCGACGTAGTTAACACTCAAGGCCGCGATCACATGCTGTCGCGTGCGCCGCTTCCTGGGTGTAGGTACATGACGTGCCACAGTCCCTCCTGATGTTCGCTTGTGCCGACATTCTACGCCGCACACAACGACGAGGAAACGAAGTTACGCCAGGATTTCACGGATAGAGGGTGCCGGGTGCCGCGTCTGGCCGCGTTGTGGTTGACACGACACACGCTTCGGAGATAGATTATCATGCGATTAAACCTTCTTATCGCCCCAGCCCCTAACAGTCGTTGGTCGTAGGTACACGAATCCCGGTCTCGCCAAGGGCGGCGAACCAACAACAGGCAGGAGGCCTTTTATGTCGTTACCGTGCTTTCTTCGCTCCCCTCTGGCCCACTTTGTTCGTTCTCTGCCCATCAAGGGACGTTGGCGGATCGCTTCTTACCTCAATCGGCTGTTTTCCGCCGAACCGACGACGTTCGAGTTCGCCGGCGTCGGCCGCCTCACGCTCGATCTCGCCATCGAGATGCAACAACACATCTACTGGGCCGGCTTGAGTCGAGACGACGCCCGCATTCTGGATTTGGCTCGCGCCGTCCTGCCGGCCGACGGCGTGTTCCTTGATGTCGGCGCCAACATTGGCCTGCACACGCTGGCCGTCGCTCGGCATCTGGCGGACGGCGGCGCGGTCGTCGCCTTCGAGCCGCATCCGACCAACCATCGTCTTCTCGTTCACAACCTCGAGCAAAATCGGCTGCGTCATGTGGTCGCCGAAAACCTCGGTCTGGCGGAGGCTCCGGCAACCCTCACGGGGACGGCCCGCAGCGATGGCGGCAACTGGTCGTTGGCCTCGCGCGGCGACCATCGTTTCGAGGTTCGGCTGGTGCGGCTGGATGACTATCTCCGGGATCAGCCGGTGCCGCGTATCGACCTGATGAAGATTGATGTGGAGGGCGCCGAGGTGCGTGTGCTGCGTGGGGCGCGGAAGACGATCGAGCGTTTCCTTCCGCTGATTGTCTTTGAGGTGTGTCCGGCGTGGCTGACGAAAATGGACAGCAGCCCAGCGGAGTTGTTCACCGAGTTGGTAGGCCACGGCTACACCATCCATCCGCTGCCCACGCGCAAGCTGGCCTGGGGGCCGCGCGTGAAAGTGGGTGATCTCGATGGTTTGGATGCGGGGGCGTTCGTCAATCTGGTGGCTGTGCCACCGACTTCACCGATGGCTCGCTCCGAAACTTCGCTGCATGCGCAGGCGCGTTGAGCCGAGCAGATCCACCTACATCAGTTGAACCCGCGAGGAGCATGGCCTTGCGGGTTTCTTTGTTTTTCGACCGGCGTAAAGGAGAGTTTGTGGAGGATGGAATATCTCCCTCGTCATCGATCAGCTTTTCTTCTCGATCAGCGACTGCGTTTTGACGATGGTATGCTCGCCGGGAAAGGTGTGGAAGGAAGAGAGGAAGAGACAACCGGGACGCGCCTCGGCGGTGATGAAGCCGAGCGGGGCCACAGACAAGCGATTGTGTGAGGGGAAATGGTGCAGAAGGCCGCGTTTGTTGCCGTCGGCTAGAATCTCCTCGTGGACGTGCAGGAATATCTCCGGCGCCATGATCTCGACCTGAAAGCTCATCTCGTAATGGACGCCATGCGCACACGACAAGCGGCCCGTGTGTTCGCTACGCAATTTGTAGTGCAGCAAACGTCGTCGCTCGGGTAGTTCCTGCTCGGCGGCGGCTGTCACCTCCGTCAGGTGTACGTCGGCATTCTCCCAGGAGATGACATGCCCGGTGCGCGTGATGCGCACGGTCAGTTCATAATCCTCACGCTGGATGGTACGCACGGCGAGGATGTCAAACAACTCCGGGTGCAAGGGACGCCCATAGAGTTGAAAGAGGAGATCGCCTACCGCTGGTCGGAGAAAATCAACACCCATGACTGGTTGCCCAGCCTGTTCCGCGAATCAACACTTCCCCGATTATAGGCACGCCTTCATGGACTCACAATGCGTCTTCCTCTCCGCCGCGCACCCGCTCAAGGCTATGCCGCGCAAGCACGAAGCTCGGAGAAAATCTTGGTTGGATTTTCCCCGAGCTTCGTCGTTTGAGAAAGGCTGAGTTAGCCAGTCTCTCGCCATCAGGGCCGATCGAGTTTCCGGTTCTCCGGGACGCCCTTGCGCTCGGTCTGTCTGACGGCGGATTCGTTTCGTTCCACGTTTTGATCGAGATTGGTGAATTTCAAATAAACGTGTTCGATGTTTCCGGCTCCCACCTCCACGCGCTTGGTGGTCGCCAGGGTTGTGCCATCACGATCCATTTCCGCCTTGAAGATGTAGTGATAGCCCTGGCCCGGCGTCAGGGGCGGAGAAACAAACCGGCGCGTGCCGGATACGGAGCGTGTGGGCTTGCCATCGACGATGAGCTTGGCTTTCGCCGGCAAATGGACAATGATCGTCGCGGCTGTTGTATCCGCGACGGAGCCTGGGTTGTAATACATTGAGCGCGTGGTACTCGTCTGATTGGACGGTATGTTGGATGCGATCACCGGCGCGTAGGAGGAAACTATGGGAGTGTAGACCACGCCGCCGTAACCACCGACATAGGGACCACCCCATCCCCCACCCCAACCACCATACCCGCCCCAGCCTCCATAGCCACCGCCCCAACCGCCATACCCGCCCCAGCCACCGTAGCCGCCATAGCCGTAGCCATAGCCACGGCCGTAGCCATAGCCGGCATAACCGCCGTAACACCCGCAGCATCCCCAACCACCCCGCCGACCCCAATCCGGCATGTCGGTTCCCGTCGTGAGGGCTGCCATCAACACCATACTGTACATAAACACTCCTCCAACGAAAGGTTTGAGCGCTAACACGTTTCTGGCGATGAGCGACGTTTGGATAGAATGGGCAAAATGAATGCCAGGCATGATAGAATTGACGAACGGCCGTGGTAAGCCGGCTCGTAAGGGTTACTGACCAGCCGGTTTACCACGGCCGTTCGCCAATTCAGCGCATCGTGCTTCACAAGCGTGCGCAGAAGAGATTCAGAATCAGGACAGTTCCCGTCGTAAGGAGGAAGGGAGGAGGATTTTATTCGCGAGTGATGTCATTCCGCTCGGTGGCGTCCAGAAGGCGCAAGGAGTCGTCCGATGTCGGAAGGGGCGTCTTCAGAATTTTGACAACCATACCCCAAAATTGCTCGTCCACGGCTCTCTCCGACATTGTTACCGCTGTCTTGTCGCTGCCTTTCGTCTTTTCCTGGTTCAACAGCAGGCAGAACATCTTGCCCGACTTCGTACGACAGAAGAGACGTGTTCCCTCATCCTGGGGCTTGACGAGAACGACGACGCCGGCTTCGGTCAACCCTTCCTGGAGTTTCAGCGATGCTTGTTCGACTGAGCCGGCGACGACCTGCCTGTGACTGACCGAACCGATCAACGACACGGAGAATGAGTCGATCGAACAGCCCGCGACAGCCACAAGCAATGCGCAAGCGCAGACGATTCCGATGCGACGGGACATGGTTCCGCCCTCTACAAAGCGACTGTGATCCGAAGGGAATCGGCGGGACAATAGCGAGGAGGGATGATCGATGCAAGAGCGTTTCGTAGATGAGGGTGCCTCTCGATTTTGGCGAACGGCCGGCGTCAGCCGGCTGGTAGGGGCTTCTCACCAGCCGGCTGACGCCGGCCGTTCGCCTGGAAACGCCAAAATGAAGAGGAGTACCCCAGACGAGTTACTGTAAGGACGAGAAGAAGCCCTGGAGCCGTCAAGGACGCGGCGAAGAAGTAACCGATCGGGTATAATTCCTGGCGGGATGAATTGGGGGTGTAAGGTTCATGGGTGGTTATCACGGGCGTTATCTGCGAATCGATCTCGGTACGGTCAGCGAGTCGTGGATACCGTTGCCGGAGAGCGTACTGCGCCGATTCCTCGGCGGCGTCGGTCTGGGCGTCTGGCTGTTGAACCGCGAATGTTCCGCCGGTGTCGATCCGCTTGCGCCGGAGGCCGCCCTGGTCTTTTGCTTCAGTCCGCTGGTCGGCACGCCGCTGACGACCTCGGCCAAGTTCGCCGTCGTCGCCAAGTCGCCGTTGACGTTTCGCCTCAATGATGCTCTCTCGTCGTCGCATTTCGCTCTGGCCGGCAAACGCACGGGGGCGGATGCGCTGGTGATCGTTGGTGCCTGCGCGAAGCCGAGTTTGCTGGTGATCGAGGACGGCGCGATCCGTATCGAATCGGCCGGCGACATCTGGGGGCAAACCAGCGACGTGGCGACGGCGCGCTTGCAGGAGCGATTCGGAGCGGAATATCACAGTGCCGTCATCGGTCCGGCTGGGGAGAACTGTGTCCGCTTTGCCACCATCAGCCATGCCAATCGCCACGCTGGACGCGGCGGACTCGGCGCGGTGATGGGGTCGAAGCGATTGAAAGCGATCGTCGTGCGCGGATCACAGCGCGTGCCCGTCGCCGATCCGGCGGGCGTCGTGGCGTCGGCGCGCGATCTCTCACAGCGATCGTTTGGGCCGGCCACCGCGAAGTACCGCGAACTCGGCACCGTCGCCAATTTGTTGACCTTCAACCGTCTGCACGCCCTGCCGACGCGCAATTTCCAGCAGGGCCAGTTCGATGAGGCGCAACAGATCTCCGGCGAATCGCTGAATGAGGCGCGGCGTGTGGCGCGGAACTCGTGCGCCGCCTGCACCATCGGCTGCGAACACATCTACGCGCTACCCCCTCACCCCCAACCCCTCTCTCCCGAAGCAGGAGAGAGGGGAGAAGGTGTGCGTCTCGAATACGAAAGTTTGTTCGCCCTTGGCCCGCTGTGCGGCATCGCCGACCGTGACGTGGTGCTGCGTGCCGCTCGCTTGTGCGATCGACTCGGCATGGACACCATCTCCGTGGGAGCCACCATCGCTTTCGCGATGGAATGCGCCGAGCGCGGCCTGCTACACGAGGACAGTCTGCGCTTCGGCAATGGTGACATGCTGTTGTCACTGCTGCCGCGGATCGCGCGGCGTGAGGCGGGGTTGGGCGATCTGCTCGCCGAAGGCAGCCGCCGCGCGGCGGCGAAGATCGGCGGCGATGCGGCCGATTTCGCGCCGCACGTCAAGGGGCTGGAACTGCCCGGCTACGAGCCGCGCGCCTTGCAGACGATGGCGCTGGGCTTCGCCGTCGGTTCGCGCGGGGCCGACCACAATCGCAGCGGCGCTTACGAGGTCGATTTCTCGCCGCGCGCCGACCGACTGCACGGCTCACCCGACGCGGCCGCGCTCGCCGTGGACACGGAGGATCGCGCCGCGTTGATCGACTCGTTGATTCTGTGTAAGTTCTTGCGTGGCGTGTTCGCGGACCTGTACGCGGAGAGCGCCGAGATGCTGCGGCGCGTGACGGGTTGGGACGTGACAGATGAGGAACTGCGCACGGTGGCGCGGCGGATCGTCACGGCCAAGAAGCTCTATAACCAGCGCGAAGGCTGGAACGCCGACGAGGATACCTTGCCGAAGCGCTTCCTCAGCGAAGGTCTCCCCGTCGGCGGCAGCGTGGAAGCCACGCTGCCGCGCGAACGCTTATCGGCCATGATCGCCGCCTATTATGTCGCTCGTGGCTGGGACGCCGCCGGCCGAGTGCCGGCAGCGATAGTCGCCGAACTGGACCTTCATGACCTGCGAACGGACGGCTGATGCCGTCGGGATTCCGTCATCGTTCCCGCGCGGCGCGGCCGCGAACGAACTGGTAAGCCCCGTTGTAAAACCCATAAGCCATACTGGTCACGCCGTTGCGTGTCGAACCCTGAAAGGCTGCCTGCGGACCGAGGGTTTTCACACGCACCACACCCGTCTGTCCCGGCTTGAGGACGCCGGCATGGACGGCAGCCAACGCCAGGGTGGAATCGAGCGTGTAGCGGTCGGTTCCCCACACAAAACCTTGTACGACCATGCCCGGTAAACCGCCCGGTGCGACCACCATACCGTTTTGCCCTGCGCCCGTGACGCGGTACGTATAGGTCTTCCCGACTTGGCCCATCAACGTGGACAGATTCCCCGGATCGGGCAGCGTGTTCGCCGGCTCCGGCTCCATTGCCGATGGCGAACGCACCTCACGCACATCGGCGAGTTTCAGTTGCTGCTCCCCGAACTGGAACGTCTGCACCTTCAGCGTCGCCGATGTGAGACGGCCAGTGTTCTTCGATCCCTCCGTATAAACCACGTCGCGAGAGCGAAATTCGAGACGTTGCTCCGGCACCTCCGCGCGAACTTTCTCCAACAACTCACGGGCGCGACGCACCACTTCCGCATCGGTCGATTTCTCGGCCTTCAACAGGGCCGGATAGGCACGCTCGCGCAATTCCAGCAACTCGGCGGAGGCTGCCTCGCGGCGATGAAAGTCTGACTTGCCGAGGTCCGCGATTGCCGTCTCAATCCGTTTGGCGACCTCATCGGGGATGCGGAATGCCAACTCGATTCGGTCAATGTCGCGCACGGGGATGAGTAGTTTGCCATAGGGCGTGTCCAACTCAATGCGCTCGTCGCGGAGCGTCAGCTTCATGGTACTGTCGTCGATGAACTGGACTTCCACGACCGCCGGAGGAGGTGCTTTCTTCACCGGCTTCTCGGCATCCTTTTTCTTCTCCTCGGACGCTTTCTCCTCCTGTCCGCTCATCAACGGCGCGGTCAGGGGCAGGGCGAGCAAGAGCGCGACAGCTACTGCTCGGCGCACCCGGATCATCATGCACGCGGTTCGGTTAGCTGGGTCCATAACCCCTCCGGTAAGTGAACGAAGGACACAACAGAGAGACGGATTTCCCCTTCGATCCTAACCTTCGCTGGCCGCGTCAGCAATGTGTTCTTCGGGCAGTAGGTGTGCCTATGGGTTTTGGCGGTGTGAGGGCAAAGCCTCTCCCTCTCTATCATTAGTATCTACACAAAGGAGCAGACGCTCAGTGCAACTCTTTCTTCATCACTTCAATCGCCTTGAGCAACTGCGTGTCCTTGCTGTTGGCCAGCGTTTCAGCGCTCAGTTTCGTGCCGGATTCCGGCAACAGAATGAACGTGCCTTGCGGCAGTTCCTCCTTGATGTCCGGCGCAATGCCCTTGTGCCATATCTGCCGCTCCTTCGGCGTCAGCCATTGGTCCACGGCCAGCAGCACGGCGGAGCCGTCGCTGAGTTGAAACTTGTCCAGTACCGTGCCGGTGCCGAATGTGCGTGTGCCAATCAGCTTGCCGCGCTGGTAATCCTGGAGCGCGCCGGCGAGAATCTCGGCCGAGCTGGCCGTGCCTTCGTCGATGAGGACACACAGAGGAATGTCTTGAGCCACGCCGTCTTTCTCGGCCGGGACCGGCGTCGTCTTGCCGTGGGCGTCTTTTTGGACGAACACCACCTCGCCCGGTTTGAGAAACTCACTGGTCACTTTCACCGCCTGATCTTTCAGTCCGCCGGGATTGCCGCGCACGTCAAGGATTAAACCTTTCGCGCCCTGCTGGCGCGCCGCCTGGAGAGTCGTTCGCAATTGCTCATCGGTGTGCTGGCCGAAACTTTGAATGGCGACGTGCGCGATGGGAATCTCCGGCAGCATTTGCCAGGCCACGTCCGGCACATCGACCTTAGCCCGCTTGATGTCAAGGTCGATGGACTTGGGAGGCGTGCCGCGGAAAACCTTCATATGAACCTCGCTGCCGGCCGGCCCGCGGACATGCTGCACCAGTTGCTCCAGCGACATGCCGCGAACATCCTTGCCATCGACTTGATGAATCACGTCGCCCGGTTGCATTCCGGCGGTGCGGGCCGGCGACTTCGGCATCGTCTGCATGATGGTCGGCCCCTGCTTGCGCAAAGCGATGCGTGCGCCGATGCCCTCCAACTCGCCCTTGAGGTTCGCCGTGAGACGCTTCACTTCGTCGCGGGTCAAATAGGTAGTGTGGCCCACATCGCCCAGTGAGGCCAGCATGCCGAGAATGGCTCCCTGCACCATGCGCTCGTTGTTGACGTTGTCTTGATCGACGTACTTCGCATGGGCGAGGTGCCAGGTTTCCCAGAACGGCTCGAAGTCTTTTTTCACATTGGCCGGCTCATGCCGCCAACCGCCGCGCAGCCAGCCGCGCCGCTCCACCTGCACGCCCAGGGCGAACGCCACCAATACGAGAAGGATGAGGAACAGACAACTGCGGCGACCGGATCGAGAGTCGTACATGGTGCATGGTCCCAGGAGAGAAAGGGATTCGTACTTACCGCGTCACTCTCGCACGTTCAGTACGTACAGCGGATCGCCGAGCGGGTCGGGCGTTTGCGTCAGCTGGAAGGAGCGCGCGAAGACATTCGATTTCAGCCAACCACCTGCTTGCTTACGTGTGGTCGTGTATCCTTTGCGGCCGTGCCGCAGGATGTCGAAACGCGGCTCTGCGGCGCGAGCATCAACCAACCAGTATTCGGCTATTCCGGCTCGCCAATAGAGTTCACGCAGGTCTACCGTGTCTTTGGGGACGCTGGTTTCGCTGACGACTTCCAGCACCATCTCCGGCGAACCGTCCAACTGCAAATAACCAGCAACTGTTTTGCCTTCCAGGCGCCGCACACGCTCGCTGCGCAGGGCGTCGTAGGAAACGAACATGCCATCGGGTTCGGTGGACAGATCGGCTGTGCTGTTGCGCAGTAGCACGCCATCAGGCAAAAATCGCCCCATTTTCGTATCTAGTATCAACTGTCCGAGAACGCGGCCAATTGCTTCCTTGACTTGATTGTGACGATAGATGTCTTCCATACTCAGATCCACCCAGATCGTACCGTGGAGATAGGAGAATTGGCCTCGTTCGGGGTACTCGTCCGAGACCGCCCAACGGCAGAACGATTCCAGGTCGAACACTTCCGCCGGAATAGCGACATTGCCTCCAATCACCACGCGGACGGCATGTGGTGCGGCCGCGAGCGGAACAGGCGGCGAAACAAGCGAAGATGCGGTGGACATAGCGAGTCTCCAGCGGAACGCTCGTAGGGAAATTGATTCTAACCGACGACAATCGTTTCGCCAAAACCCGGCACGCGGAATTCGCTCTCCGCGATGCCATGCTGGTGCAGGCTCTGAGTCAGTTCCTCGATGGGCGCATCGATCGCTTCATCGGTCAATTGAAAAGTGCCGAAGTGCATGCCGAGACTCAGGCGCGGCGTGAGATCCAGGTGCGCTCGTACAGCCTCCTCTGGGTTCATGTGCGCCGCCTGCATCAACCAGCGCGGCTCATACGCGCCAATCGGCAGCAGCGCGAGATCGATGCCGGGCAAACGCCGGCTTATTTCCTTGAAGTGAGCGCCATAGGCACTGTCTCCGGTGAAAAACACGCGCTTCGCTTCGGCCGTCAGCGCGAAGCCGCCCCAGAGGGTGCGCAGGCGATCGAACAGACCGCGCCGGCTAAAGTGCTGCGCCGGCGTCATCGTCACCGTCAGACCACCGGGAGCCGGGCACGTTTGCCACCAGTCGAGTTCCTCGACGCGGGCTATACCGCGTTTGTGTAGATAGCGCCGATTGCCCAAGCCGGTGACGAACAGCGGATCGAAACGCTGGCGCAACCGGCGCAGCGTCGTCAGCTCCATGTGGTCGTAATGATTGTGGCTGACCAAGACGAGATGAATGGGCGGCAAGCGCTCGAAGTCCAGCCCCGGCCGCCGCACGCGCCGCGGACCCGCCCAGCGCAACGGACTGGCGCGCTCCGACCAAATGGGGTCGGTCAGGACATTCACGCCGTCTAGCTGAAGGAGGAAGGTCGATTGACCCACGAAGGTGGCGGCGATTTCGTGCGATTGCAAGGTGGCCGGCGGTTCGGGCTGGATGGGATCATCGATCCATTTCGGCCAGCGCTGCGGCCGCCGTCGCACCATCCAGTTCAGGACGCGCCAAACGCGAAATCCGTAGGCGGGTGCTGCGGGATTGAAATATCTTCGACCATCGAAATGAAGAAGTTCCACCATCTTTTCTCGATCGGGTTCCATCGGGTTGTCTCCGCGTCGAATACTCTTTCTTCATCAGCCCGCAGCGCAAGCAAGGGAATTCATTTCCTTGCTTGCGCTGCGGGCTGGTAGGGTCTCGCTGTTCATTCTAACGGCAGGCTGCCAACGCGGGAAAAATCGTCGCCCTCGCTCCTTCGAGGTTGCAATCCCTTCTTCGAGAAGGTAATGTCCGCCGCCGGAAGCGAACGACGCCCGGAGAGACAGTATGCCTCAACCCAAATGCCGTAAACGGCCCCTATCCCTGGGACGGCGTGTACTGTGCGATTACCTGCATTTTAGCGGCAGAGGTCAAACGGCCGCCGCCGAGCGCTTGATGCAGCTCGCCGATGTGGTCGCGGCACGGCGGACGGCGTCGCCACGACCCAGTTGGGGAGCCATCATGACCAAGGCGTTCGCCTTGGCGGCGCAAAACCATCCTCAGATGCGCTCGGCGTACTTCTCGTTTCCCTGGGGGCACATCGGCGAATATGAATCGCAGATTGCCAGCGTCATCGTGGATCGCCGCGTCGGAGACGAGGACGTCATTTTCCTCGCCCCGCTGATTCGCCCGGAACAGCAATCCTTGCAAGCTCTCGATCAACATCTGCGCCGCTACAAGGAAGAGCCGGTCGAAAGCTTTCGCGCCTTCCGCGAGGCGATGCTGCTTGGTCGTATGCCCGGTTTTATCCGTCGTTTTCTCTGGTGGCTGAGCCTCAACGTCTTGCCCCGGCGCCGTGCCCGCCACTTCGGAACCTTCGGCGTCACCACCATGAGTCCATTCGGCGCTCGCACCCTGGAAGTACCTAGTTTATGGAGCGCTTTTCTCCACTATGGCGCGATTACGCCGACTGGTGAAGTGCCGGTAGGGTTGGCCTTTGACCACCGCGTCATGGATGGCGCCGTGGTCGGCTACACGCTTCTGGAGATGGAGCAAACGCTGCACCATGCGATTGTCGCCGAGCTACAAAGCATGAGTCGCACCAAGGCAGCTTGAAATGAGGAACGCTATTTACGGCCAATCAAGGAGAGCGCTGATGACCAGGCAGGACGCCTTGCGATTGCTGGAAAAAACGCTGGAACTGGCTCCGCACACGTTGACTGGCGGAGAGACGCTCCGCAATCTGGAAAACTGGGATTCCCTATCCACCATGATGATTATCGCGATGGCCGACAAAGAACTGGGACTGCCCCTGCCCGGCAATCGGGTTGCTCAGTGTCAGACAGTTGACGAACTGCTGGCATTGTTGGCCAATGCCTCCGCCAAGCGGGCGGCTTGAAGGAGCGTTTCCATGTTCGCGGCCATTCGCGCGATCGAGTATCACCTACCGGAAGGGATGCTCACCAACGACGAATTGGCGTGCGCCTTCCCCGGATGGACGCCGGAGAAAATCGCGGCCAAGACGGGTATTGTGCAGCGACGCATCACCGCGCCGCAGGAATGCGCCTCCGATTTGGCCGTCGTCGCGGCGCGAAAGCTGTTCGCCGGCGGCACATGTCGCCCGGAAGAGATCGATTTTATCCTGCTTTGCACGCAGTCGCCGGACTACTTCCTGCCCACCACTGCCTGTATCCTTCAGGATCGTCTCGGCCTCCCCACGAGCGCGGGAGCGCTGGATTACAACCTGGGTTGCTCCGGTTTCGTCTATGGATTGAGTCTGGCCAAGGGACTGATCGAGACGGGACAAGCGGCCAATGTGTTGTTGCTGACGGCCGAGACCTACAGCAAGTTTCTGCATCCCGATGATCGCAGCGTGCGTCCGCTATTCGGCGACGCGGCTGCGGCAACGCTGGTGCAAGCGCGACCGGATGCGCCAGACGGCGACCTGCCCTGGATCGGCCCTTTCGTCTTCGGCACCGATGGCAAGGGGATGGAGAATCTGATCGTGCGTGCCGGTGGCATGCGCCAGCCAACCAATGACGCGCTCCCTCATGGTCGCGGCTCGGTTCCTTCTGCCGGCCATCTCTTCATGAACGGCCCGGAAATCTTCACGTTCGCGTTGCGGGCGGTGCCGCAAGCGGTTCAGGCACTGCTCGACCGCGCCGAGAGAACGATCGACGACATTGACCTGTTCGTCTTCCACCAGGCCAATCGCTACATGCTCGAACACTTGCGCGATAAGTTGAAGATCCCGCCCGAAAAATTCGTCGTCGCCATGAGCCATGTCGGCAACACCGTTTCCTCGACCATCCCGATCGCGCTCAAGGACGCGGTCGATCGTCAACTACTGCAAGTGAGCAAACTGGTTCTGCTGGTGGGATTCGGAGTGGGCTATTCCTGGGCAGCCACGCTGATCCGCTCGTCGCTCTGAGGCACGAACAAACCAGCCCGCAGCGCTAGCAAGGGACTTCCCTTGCTAGCGCTGCGGGCTGGTCGAAAAGTTAGGATGTCCTACGAACGCGGCCGACGTGTCAGCAGATAGAGTGAGAAGATAATCACGACGGGGAAAAGCACATCCATCAGCATTGAGGGATGCGACTCTACAAAGCTCCAGACCGAGCGCAGCGAGGTCGAGGAGGATTCCCAGTGAGACGACCGCACCAGCGACGACAGCCAGCGGCGGCCGGAGTGCCAATACCACAGGGCTAGCGCGACCGGACTCACCGTAACCAGTACCAGCAGGAGGAGTTCGCGGAACGTCCAGGGGATGTTGCCGTCGTTTAGCTCAAGCTCAATCTGCTTGCAGCGTTCCAGCAGCGACTTGAGCATCTGCGGCTCAATGTGGGCGAACGTCTTGAGGTTGAGCCACGGTTGCGCGATGGACACCAACTCCTGATAGAACGCGCGGCGCGGGGGCGTGGGGGCGGACTCAATGCCCGCGCGACAGACTTGCAGCAGCGCGGCATGCACGGCCCGATAGAGGTCGCCATTGACACGCGAAGGACCTCGCCCCAAGACAATGGTTTCAATGAGTTCCGTCCAGCGCCGCCATAGACGGAGTAATTGCGTCTCAATTTGTTGTGCCGCGGCGGGATCCGCGGGTGGCACAGCGACGGACGGTGTGGCTACCTCCGGCTGGGTGCTGTCGGAATCGACCCGTCGTTGGCGCTCCGGGGTGGTGAGAGCTGTCGCCGGATCCGTTGTCACTTCCGTGTCTTCGGCACGCGACAGCGTCAAGGTGTCGTGCGTCTGCGGTTGGCGCATCTCGTCGGGGGAGTGCTTCCACAACGGCTCAAGCAAACTCGGATTCGATGGCTCATCGTCCCGCGAGGCTCCGAACAGTTCGACGCGATCGAGAAGGCGTGTATGCGAAGCTGTTTCGGACGGGGCAGCCGGGTCGATCGCCATCCGGGTAGGCGGCGAGAGCCATAGCGGCCGGCAAGCCGTCTGCGTGGCGGGCACTCCCTTCGGACGTTCCAAGGTCCAGCGATCCAACTCTTGCACTAATTCCGCCGGCGTTTGATAGCGGTCGGCCGGGTTCTTGGCCATCAGCTTCGCCACGAAAGCAGCCACCTCCGGCGGCACGTCGGGACGCATCTTCTTCAGAGGCTCCGGTTCCTCCATCATGTGCTTGATGAGCTTCTCCATGGCGTGTTCGCCGGGGAAGGGCACGCGCCCCGCCAGTGCATAATAAAAGGCGCAGCCGAGGCTATAGAGGTCGGAACGAATATCGGCGGCGTGGATGTCGCGCGATTGCTCGGGCGAGATGTAATCGGGCGTGCCCAGGACGCCGACTTCGCCACGCAGCGCGATCGTGTCGCCGTGCGTCTTGCCCTGCAAACGGGCCAGACCGAAGTCCACGATCTTGACCAGGATGTCGGGAGTCTGCTCGCTCTCGACGCGCGGAATAAGCAAGTTGGCCGGCTTGATGTCGCGATGCACCATGCCCTTCTCATGGGCGTGCTGCAAGCCCAGAGCGGCCTGACGCATCAGGGCACAGACATGATCCACCGGCAGCAGGCCGCGCTGCTTCACCAGGGTGTCGAGCGTCACGCCGTGGACGTATTCCATGACCAAAAAGTGCAATCCGTCCGCCTCGTTGGCGTCGTAGGCCATCACGATGTTCGGATGCAGCAAATGCGTGCTGGCCCGCACTTCGCGATGAAACCACTCGACGGCGACAGGGTCGCGCACCAGTTCCGGCGAGATAACCTTGATGGCGACGACGCGGCCCATGATCGTATGCAGAGCCTTGTAGACGCGGCCCATACCGCCGCGGCCCAACTCGTCGAGAAGACGATACTGGCCCAAGGTCAACGGCTGCGTATCACCGGCGCACACCTGCCGCGCCTGGAACGAAGTAAGCACGCCCTCTTCGACCAGGGCGTCGGCGATACCTTGCGTCGGATCGGCATCGCCGAAACGGCTGGACGCCCGCTCCAATTCCGCTTCGGTCAGCAGCCGGTTTTGCCGCAATCGGTCGAAGAACGTGGCGCGTTCCACAACGTACCTCTCGATATTTTTTAGCCGCTTGCGGCTTAGCGATTCGGCGCGCTCAGCCACAAGCGACGCTAAGCCGCAAGCGGCTCCACAGGGAGTATAGAACGAAAAATGCGCTCACTTCGGCATGATTCACTTCATACGCGAGAAAATGTTCATGATCTGAAAGGCGGCCGGGCCGAGGATCACGATGAAAATGGCCGGGAAGATACACAAGAGGGTGGGGAAAAGGATCTTGACCGCCGCCTTTTGAGCCAACTCCTCGGCGCGTTGCTGGCGTTGCTGGCGCAGCGTGTCGGAGTGGATGCGCAGCGCCTTGACAACGCTGGTGCCGAAGCGCTCGCTCTGGACGATGACCGAGGCGAGGTTACGCAGCTCTTCGAGATCGGTGCGGACGCCCAATTTTTGCAGTCCCTCGCCGACGGAGACGCCCAGCAACATCTCACGCTGCACCAAGTCCATCTCGGCGCCCAGCAGCGGATGAGCCGAGTGCAACTCCGCCGTCATGCGCTGCATGCCGCCCGTCAAGCTCACGCCGCCTTCCAGACAGAGTACGAGCATATCCAGAGCGTCGGGCAGGGCGCGGCGCAGACTGCTCTGGCGATTGTTTTTGCGATAATCGAGCCACAACCCCGGACCGAGCATGCCCATGCCGATGCCGACAATACCCGCGTAGACCGCGCGGGTCGGCGACAATAACCCCGTCAGGGCCAGCGCCACGGTCAGCACCAGCGGCGCCGCGATGAGGAGCATCTTCACGCCCAAGAGCAGCGACACTGCATGACGATCATAGATGCCTGCCTCGATAAGTCGCTGACGCAGTCGGCTGCGCTGGGCCTCATTGGTTGGCAACAAGGGCGTTGCCATGCTGGGCAGCCTGGAGAGAAGCATCTGCCCCAGTCCGGCCGTGGCTGGCCGTTCGCGTGGAGCCATCCCCAGACCGCGCATCCGGGCATTGGCCTGCCAGATGTCGCGATTGCGCCAGACGAAGAACGTCAGCACGAGAGCGCTCGTGGCCAGAAACACCAACATGCTTATCCAGCCGTTGTCGAGCATGATTCCTCCTCCGCTATCCGTTATCCGCTATCCGCCATCCGCCATCCGGTTCTGGCGGATAGCGGACAGCGGATAGCAGATAGCGGAATTAAAAATCAAACTGGATGATTTTGCGAATCCACAGCGCCCCCAGGCCCATCGACACTGCCATGGCCATCAGCAGGCCGGGATGCTCAAGCAACACGTCGGCGTAGGGCCGATTGACGAAACGCATGACGAGAAACATGATGGGCGGCAGCACCAGCAGCACGAAAGCCTGCAAGCGTCCCTCGGCCGTCAGCGTGCGAATGTGGTTGCGCAGCCGTACACGCTCGCGGACCAGAGTGGCAAGGCGTTCCAGCACTTCCGAAAGATTGCCGCCGGCTTGCCGCTGGATCATCATGGCCATGACGAAGATTTTGATTTCCAGCACGCCGGTGCGCCGCGCCAGGTCGCGATACGTCACGTCGGGAAGCAGTCCCAGGTTCTGCTGTTCCTGACAAAAAGCGAACTCGCCGGCGATGGGCGGCTCGAACGAATCGGCGACGGCCTGGAAGGCTTGCGGCACCGAATGTCCCGAACGCATCACACGCGCCATCAGGTCGAAGGCGGAGGGCAGCTGTTTGAGGAAGCGATCGCGACGGGCCGCTTGCCGTTGACGAACGTAGAGCAGCGGCGCGACGCCCAGGATGAGAAAGGCGATCGCGGCCAGCATAAGGCCATTCAGAAGGAATCCTAACACAGCGCCGGCCAGTGCCATTCCAGCGGAGATGTAGCCGAGTTGCGTGAGAGTCAGAGACAGCCCAGACTGCGCCAGCGTCGCTTCCAGACGCGAGCGCCAGTCAGTGCGTTCCAAATTGGGCAACGGCGCGTCCGGCATGTCGGACGGAGCAAGCCGATCCGGCGCGATCTCTTCGAGATCGAACTGGCTGACGTGCTTGAACAGAGGGGCGTGCGGCGTGGATTTCGCTTCGGGTTTGTGGAACTCGCTGTCCATACGCTGGCGTGCCCGGAAGGAGTCACGCTGGCGCAGGTCTTTCCAGATGGAGTAGCCGGCCGCAACGCCCAAACTGGCCGCTAGGAACATGAACAGAAGCAAAAAGGGGAGAGCCACGGAACATCCTCCTGAAATCATCCAACCGGGCCAGCCCGCAGCGCCAGCAAGGGACTCCTTGCTGGCGCTGCGGGCTGGCAGCTAACTGCATGCGCTGGTGAGAATGCGCCGCTCAAACATCTGCATCGGCAATTCCACACCACACGACGCCAGTCGATCCATGTAGTGCGGTCGCAGCCCCGTCGTGTGGAAATAGCCCTGCGCCCGTCGATCCTCGTCCACGCCGGTCTGCTTGAAGGCGAATAGATCGTGCATCACTAGGTTTTCGCCATCCATGCCCGTCACCTCGGAAATCTTCACGACCTTGCGCGCTCCGCCGGACAAGCGCGTGGTCTGAACGATGACGTGGATGGCCGAGGCGATTTGCTTGCGAATGACCCACATGGGCACATCGAAGCCGGCCATGCCGACCATCATCTCCAGACGGCCCAGGGCGTCGCGCGTGTCGTTGGCGTGGACGGTGGTTAGCGATCCTTCGTGGCCGGTGTTCATGGCTTGCAGCATGTCCAGCGCTTCGGGACCGCGGCATTCGCCGATGACAACGCGATCGGGCCGCATACGCAGAGCATTGCGCACTAGGTCACGCGTTGTCACTTCGCCGGTGCCCTCGACGTTGTTTGGTCGCGTCTCCAACCGGCCGACGTGCGGCTGCTGCAAGCGCAGTTCGGCCGCGTCCTCAATGGTGATGACGCGCTCGTCGGTCGGAATGAAAGCCGACAGCGCGTTGAGCAGCGTCGTCTTGCCGCTGCCGGTGCCGCCGGAAATCAGCATGTTCAGGCGTGCCCGCACGCATGCCGAGAGAAAGACAGCCATTTCCTCCGCCATCGCTCCCTTTTGTACTAAATCGGCCGTCAGCAGCGGCCGAACACCGAAGCGGCGAATGGATACCAGCGCCCCATCCAGAGCCAACGGCGGAATGATGGCATTGATACGGCTTCCGTCCGCCAATCGGCCGTCCACCATCGGACTCGTCTCATCCACGCGGCGGCCGACGCGCCCGACGATGCGCTGGATAATATTCAGCAGATGGCGGGCATCCGTGAAGGCGACTTCCGCACGCTCCAGTCGGCCGTTGCGCTCGACGTAGACGATGTTATGGCCGTTAATGAGGATGTCGCTGATGGTCGGGTCGGCCATGAGCGGCTCAAGCGGTCCCAGGCCGAACGTCTCGTCGAGTACCTCCGAAACGAGTCGTTCGCGTTCGGCGCGATTGAGCAAGTTAGAGCTGCGCTGACACAGTTCCTCGGCCATGCGACGCACCTCGGCCCGCAGGTCTTCACGGCTGATTGTGCCCAGCACGGACAAATCCATGTTGGCGATCAGCTGCTGATGCAGCTGCGTCTTGAGCCGAAGGCGTTCGTCGAAGCCCTGAGAGGAGCCTTTGCGAACGTCGTCAATGTCGGTCCACGAATCGCCGTTCAGAGACGTAAGATCACCGTGGGGAGTGCGTGGCATTGAATCTCCTACAAAAAATCAAATCCGAAATCCTCACCCGCTGCGCGGGAAATCCTCACCCGCTGCGCGGGAAATCCTCACCCGCTGCGCGGGAAATCCGAAATCCGAAATCCGAAATCCGAAATCCGAAATCCGAGAGAAATCCAAAATTAAAATCCATAAATCCTAAACAACTCGAGGGTCTGGTTTCTGATTTTTTTTTTCAGCATTCGGATTTCCTTCGGATTTCGGATTTCGGATTTCGGATTTCCCGCGCAGCGGGTGAGGATTTTCTTCCCGTTATCCATGAAAAACGGCCAGCCAGCCGTTGACGCTTTTGACGGCCTGCCGGACGCTCGACGGTTTGACACTGCCCGGCTTGGTTAAACTGTCGGCCAGCTGCACGATGCTCTGCGCCACCTTGGCCGAGGGCGTGCGAAGCACGGCTGGCTCCCCCGCGTTGTTGGCCGCATTGATCGTCTTGGGGTCTTCCGGGATGATGTGGACGATCTTGCGGCTCAGCGCTTCCTCTGCCTGCGACAACGGCAATTCCTTGGCCTGTCCATAGCGATTAATCACCAGACGTACCCGCTCCGGACCAATGCCGGCTTGTTCCAGGTAGTCGAGAATGCGCCGCGTGCTGCGCAGGGAGGTGAAGTCCAGCCGGAACACCAGCAAGATGTAATCCGCCTGCCGCAGCACGACGGCCTGCTCCTCGTGATAGCAGTCTTCCAGGTCCACCACGGTATAGCGGAAGGCCTCGCGGGATAATGTGAGCGTCTTGTTGACGCCCGCAGCGGTGACGAGGCGGATATCCTCGTACATCTGGGGCGGCGCCAGCAGATGGACGCCGCCGGCGTGGGCCACCAAAGCGCTCTCGAACATGGCTCGATCCAGACGTGCGGCGTTAAGGCACAGGTCGGCAAGATTGTGCGCCGGCTTTAGATCGAGTAGGGCCGCGAGATCGCCCACACCCGGCTTGAGATCAATCAGCGCGCAGCGGTCGGCCTCGCGGGCCAGTACGGCGGCCAGGTTCGCCGCCAGCGTGCTTGTGCCGCTGCCGCCGCTGGCACCGAGCAGGCCAATCACCTGACCGGACGGCGGCCGCGTCCCTTCGTCCTTGAGCTTCAGACGCGACAGTACCGCGTCCAGCTGCGTCTCCAGGTCGGCCTCATCGAGATAGTGATCGGCGCCCTCGTGCAGGGCACGCAGAATCAGCTTGGAATCGGACGTGATACCGACGGCGAGAACCGAGCCGGTGACCTGAGCGCGAACTTTGCGCAGCAGCGTCAGGGCACGATCGGGAAACGGCGACAGCACAACGACCAGCATGTTCACCCGGCTGCGCGCCAACACTTCCTCGGCTTGCGCCAGTGGAATCAGGGTCGGACTCAGACAATTGAGGCGGGCCTGTAACAACTCGCTCAGCCGGAGGCCCAGCGGGTGCGAGGTGTTGTGGATGACCACCGCGGCGTGCATGAAAACGTCCTCTTCCGAGCATCGACCTCCTGGCGGGATAAAGCCGTTTGCGGCTTCGGGTCTCAGGGGCACTCAACCGCAAGCGGCTCTGCTTGCACCATGAAACCTGGAGAAACGATATAATTCTCATAGTTCACGGCGCGAGCCGAGTCAAATCGCCAACCCGCTATCACTTGCTTCGTCCGAGAATGTAACCTACATTTCAGACGGCCCCTCATCTCCCCTCCGAATTTCAGATTTCAGATTGATGATTGATGAATTAAATCATCAATCTGAAATCATCAATCCCCCGATAGGAGTTCCTCATGCGTCGCCGTCCTGGGACGCGAAGACAAACCCGTCGCCTTGGCGCGTCCTCCATCGAGTTGGCCTTGCTGTTGCCGCTCCTGGGCTTGTTCTTCTTGATCGCCGTGGATTTTGCCCGGCTGTATTATCACTACGACATCGTCACCAACTGCGCGCGCAACGGTGCCCTGTACGGAAGCGATCCCGTCGCCGCCGGGGAATCGCCCTATGCGAGCCTACAAGCTGCCGCCCTCGCCGACTCCCAAACGGACCTCATCAATCCTCAGCCCACCGTCACTTCGACCAATGGCGTGGACGCTGCGGGCAATGCCTACGTCGAAGTGACCGTCACCTATCCGTTTTCGACGATCAGCAATTACCCCGGTTTGTCCAATCCGATCAACCTGACCCGCACGGTCCGTATGCGCGTCGCGCCGACCACCCCGAATTGACAGGAGAAGACATGATCCGTTACTCCCAATGCCTCATCAATGCAGAATGCAGAATGCAGAATGCAGAATGCAGAATAAAATACAAGAATGTGCTGCCTTTCGTTCTTCATTCTTCATTCTTCATTCTGCATTCTGCATTGCGTTCGCATTCTGCATGGAGAAGTCGCCGAGCCGGCTTCGCCGCGACGGAATCCATTGTGATACTGCCGATCCTGATGCTCCTCATCATTGGCACCGTCGTGGGCGGCTACGGCGTGTTTCGTTATCAGCAGATTGCCATGCTGGCCCGCGAGGGGGCGCGCTATGCCTCGGTGCATGGGGGACAGTATCAGCAGGACACGGGCAACACGTCGGCCACGGCCCAGGACGTTTACAACAACGGCATTGCTCCCTACGCCACCAATCTCGATCGATCGCAGCTGACCTACTCCGTCAGCTGGAACAGCGGTAACACGCCCTACAGCATGAGTGGAGAGTACGAGAAACCGACGGGCAACACCGTGACGGTGACCATCAACTACAACTGGGTTCCCGAACTCTATCTTGTAGGGCCGATCACGTTGAGCAGTACTTCTACCGTGCCGATGGCGTACTAAACCAGTCGCTCTTTTGTGTGGGAATCTCGTCATGTACTTTCAGTTGTACTCTCTATCGGTTCGCCTCCGTCGCGGCGGCGTGACGCCGTTGACGGTGCTGAGCCTGGCCTTGCTGCTGGGCGTGGTAGCCGTCGCCGTCGATGGCGGTAGCTTGATGGAGCAACGCCGGCACGTTCAGGCTACTGCCGACGCCGCCGCCCTGGCCGCCGCCGACGATTTGTTCGTCAACTATGCCGGCAACCAAGGAACCGACCCCTCGGGCACGGCCCAGACCAGTGCCCTGGCCATCGCCCAGGCCAACGGCTTCAGCAACGACGGCGTCCAGTCCATCGTCACCGTCAACGTGTCGCCGCAGAAATACCAGGGCGGCCCCAACGCCGGCCAATCGTTGCCGGCTGGTTACGTGGAGGTGATCGTTCAGTACAACGCCGAGCGGACGTTCAGCAATGTATTCGGCGCCGGCACGGTGCCGGTACGCGCTCGTGCCGTGGCGCGCGGTCAGTGGACACCCACCAATAAGAACGTAATCGCGCTCAACCTAGGCGCCCCGAGCGCGGTGTCCGTCGCCGGCAGCGGCGGCGGTCTCTTGGGCCTCGGCGGTCTCTTGGGCGGCGGCTGCTGCCTCAATGTCAAGGGCGTGGTGCAGATCAATTCCAATTCAAAAACGGCGCTCAGTCTGACCGGCGGCGGCACCCTGGTCGCTTTGGCAATCGACCTCGTCCAGGGTCTCGTCGGCATCCTCGGTTCGCTTTTGGGACTCCTCGGCCTCGGCGGATCGCCGCCCGCGATCAATGCCGTCCCGCCCACAGCCGATCCGCTCCGCTATCTACCCGATCCCGATCCCGTCAAACTCGGCCTGACGCTCCAGGTGAACGGCCAGGTCAACACGGGAGGTACCGTGCATCTGCGTCCGGGCGTATACAGCGGCGGCATTCAGGTGAGCGGCGGATCAACGGTCGTCCTCCATGCCAACCTGGATGGCACACCGGGCATTTATGTTTTGCAGGGCGGCGGCTTCGCGGTGTCGGACACCTCGAATGTCCAGATGGCGGTCGGCGAAACGGCGGGGATCATGCTCTACAACGGCTGGAGCCAAAGCAGTGATACCGTGAACTTACAGACCAGTGGTAAGATGATCCTCACTCCCCCTAGCAGCGGCCCCTATAAAGGATTATGTATTTTTCAGAAACGGGGCACCTATTCCAGTGCCGCCCCCCTCCTAACCATTACCGCAAAGGGGACCGCGAACATCGGCGGAACACTTTATGCCGTTTATGCTAAAGTTTCGCTAAGCAGCGGGAACAACAACAATGTGCTAGGCGGCCAGATTATCTCCGATACCTTGGGCGTCTCCGGCAGTAACACGGTCAATATCGATCCAGGCACCCAACCGATCGCTCATACGCGCATTCTTGGACTGGTGGAATAGGGAGAATTGACGGAGGCGAGCCTCACGATCTTCGATCATCTCAGTGTGGAGATGTTTCCTTATGCGATCGCAGTTGTCATCTCATGGTCTTTCGCTTCGTCGCGGCGGCGTGACGCCGTTGACGGTGCTGAGCCTGGCCTTGCTGCTGGGGGTGGTAGCCGTCGCTGTCGATGGCGGCAGCTTGATGGAGCAACGCCGGCACGTTCAGGCCACCGCCGACGCCGCCGCCCTCGCTGCCGCTGCTGACCTCTTCGCCAACTACGTCGCCAATCAAGGAGCCGACCCCTCGGGTACGGCGGCATCCAGCGCCCTGGCCAGCGCGGCGGCCAACGGCTTCAGCAACGACGGCGTGCAGTCCATCGTCACCGTCAGCGTGTCGCCGCAAAAGTACCAAAGCGGCCCCAGTGTCGGTCAGCCGTTGCCGGCCGGCTACGTGGAGGTGATTGTCCAGTCCAACGCCGGGCGGACGTTCAGCAATATATTTGGCTCCGGTGCGATCCCGGTGCGCGCTCGCGCCGTAGCGCGGGGTCAGTGGATCTCCATCAACGATGATGTGATCGCGCTCAATCTACGCACCTCCAGCGCGGTATCCATCACGGGCAGCGGTGGGCTTAATCTCCAGGGCAGTTTGCGCATCAATTCCAGTTCTTCCTCGGCTCTCAGCTTATCCGGTGGCGGCGGCGTGACGGCTTCGCAGTACAATCTGAACAGCGCGGGAGGAGGGATTGCGGGCTGGCTTGTGAGTATTCTGAACGGGCTTGGTGGTTCGCCGCCCAGCATCAGTTACGGTCCGCCCGTGGCCGATCCGCTCCGCTACCTGGCCGACCCCGATCCCGTCGCGCTCGGCCTGCCGCTGCGCGGCACGTATACCCGCGTCAATGCGGGAACCGTCAAGGATCTCTATCCGGGCGTATACAACGGCGGCATTACCGTGAGTTCAGCGGGGACGGCCATCCTGCACGCCAATTCGGATGGCACGCCGGGCATTTATTACTTGCAGGGAGGTGGCTTCACTGTCGGAGGGCCCTCGAATGTTAAGATGGCGACTGGTGAAACCGCGGGGATCATGCTGTACAACAGCTGGAGCCGCAGCGTCGATGCCATCAATCTCTCCGGCAGCGGCACCCTGAATATCACGCCTCCCTCGACCGGTATTTACAAGGGCATCAGCATCTTTCAGAAACGCGGCACGGCTTCCACCGCCGGTCCCATTGTCAATGTTTCCGGACAGTCATCCGCGAACGTGACCGGCACGATTTATGCCGCCCATGCGATGGTTTCCCTGAGTACTACTGGTGCCGCCAATGTGCTTGGTGGCCAAGTCATCGCCGACACTCTTTCCCTCACCGGGAGTGCCGCCGTCAACATCAATCGTGGCACCCAACCTGTCGCCAACACACGCACACTCGGACTGGTGGAGTAACGCCCGCTGCGCGGGAAATCCTCACCCGCTGCGCGGGAAATCCGAAATCCGAAATCCGAAATCCGAAAGAAACTCAAAAAACCAAACTCAAAATCTGAAACAAATCAGCGAGGAGGTTTTGAATTTGGGTATTCCGGTTTGAGATTTCTTTCGGATTTCGGATTTCGGATTTCGGATTTCCCGCGCAGCGGGTGAGGATTTCGGATTTCCCGCGCAGCGGGTGCAGCGGGTGAGGATTTCGGATTTTCATGAGGAAGTGGTTCAGCGCACCAGTCCGCGTTGGCGCAGATAGGTAAGCACCAATCGATCGAACGGCACCTGATTGCTGGTGAACAGACACGTCACGCCGCGGCGCGTGCAGAAATCGTGCAGGCCGGCGCGGTAGGCGGCCAGGTTCTGCTTGTAACGCCGCAGCAGTGGACCGCTCACCGTAATCTCGGCTCTGTCGCCATCCTCGACATCGACCAACTGCAAATCGCCAACGATCTCCGGTTCGATCTCTTCCCGCGACAAAATTTGAATGATGTACACGTCCATCTGGCGCGCGACCAGATAGCGCAGAGCCTCTTCATACCCGCTCTTGTCCATGAAATCGCTGAGTACGACGACGATGCCCTTACCGCTGCACTTGATGCTGAAGCTGCGTAGCGACTGCGTGAGATTGCTGGGGCCAGCCGCCTCGATTTTGGTAAGGAAATCGAGCAGCCGCCACAAACTGCGCCGGCCGCGCAGCGCCGGCATCGTTTGCGTCAGCCGGTCGTTGAACGCCTCGATGACGACGCGATCGAGATTGACCAGGCCAATGAACCCCAGCGCCGCCGCGATTTGCTTGGCGTAATGCAGCTTCGTCGGCGTGCCGAAATCCATCGACAGACTGTTATCTAGCAGAATGAAAAAGTGCAGGTCTTCTTCTTCCATGAACAATCGCAGAAAGAGACGATCGAGGCGGGCATAAAGGTTCCAGTCCAGAAAGCGTAGATCGTCGCCGACGACGTAATTGCGATAGTCGGCGAACTCGACGCTCTGCCCTTTGCGCTTGCTGCGCCGCTCGCCCTTCATGCGGCCGAGGAAGATCTTGCGCGACACCAGTTCGAGTTGTTCGAGCCGGGCCAGGAATTGGGGTTCAAGGAGGGGCGGCGAGACGTCAGACATCGGGAGTCAACTCCGGGGATCGAGAACCAGCGTGAATCCAGACAGCAGTTTGGTGGTATAGGTGTCGCCAGGAGCGAACTGCCGCAAGCTCCATTGACCGCGATAGCGCCGGCGCACCTGCAAGCGTAGCTGTTCGGCCCCCTCGCGCGTGTCGAACAACCAGTATTCTTTGATCGACGGCACTTGCAAATAGAGTCCGACGTTGCGGACGAGATCCTTGTCGGGATCGTCGAGGGACAGGACTTCGACGACGAGGATAGGACTGACATCTTGCCAGCGGACGGAGTCGATAGGACGATGGAGCGGAAAGTTACGATAAGCTGCCAGGTCCGGTTCGGAAGTCGTCACACGGCGGCGGCCAGGGACAAAGACGCGCGCTTTGTTGGCCACGAAGTTGATTACGCGCGGATGCTCTTGCGCATACAGACCGAGCTTGAAATACATCCAGTTTTCCACACGAAACTCGGGGAGATTTGCTTCGGGCGACACGTAAAGTTCCCCATCAATAAGTTCATAATGGTAACCTTCGACAGAACTGGCTGCCATGAACTCTTCCAGGGTCATCGGCCGGCCATGATCGGCCGGGCCGAGTTTTTTCAATACCGTGGACATTTGCTCTCCTCCTTCACGCTTTTGCAACCGCCGCGTCGGATACCTTCTCCTTGACCTCGTTGAGTATCTGCAACAGCACGGTATCGGAAGCGATGTTCTCCGCCTGCGCCTCGAAGTTGAGTAGCACGCGATGCCGTAGGGCCGGCAGATACACGCGGCGAATATCCTCGAAACTGACGTTGTAGCGTCCTTCGAGCAGCGCCCGCACTTTGGCGGCGAGTACGAGCGCCTGCGCGCCGCGCGGGCTGGCACCGCAGCGGATGTATTTATTCGTGTCGGCGGTGGCGAACTCGCCGCCGGGATGCGTGGCCAACACCAGACGAATGGCGTAGTCCTGCACCGGCGGCGCAACTAACACTTCGCGCACCAACTGCTGCCAGCGGCGAATCTCCTCGGCGTCCATGACCTTGCTCGCCGTCGGCCATTCGCCGCGCGTCGTGCGCTCGAGAATCGTCGCCATCTCGGCGCGGCCGGAGTAGTTGACAATCAGCTTGAAGAAAAAGCGATCGAGCTGCGCTTCGGGCAACGGATACGTTCCCTCCTGCTCGATGGGGTTCTGAGTGGCCATGACGAAAAACGGTTCTTGCAGCCGGTGAACGGTGCCGCCGATGGTGACGCTATGTTCCTGCATCGCTTCGAGCAAGGCGGACTGCGTTTTCGGCGTGGCGCGGTTGATTTCGTCGGCCAGCACAATCTGGGCGAAGATCGGGCCGGGCTGAAAACTAAAATGCCGTTTGCCGTCGGCGGCCTCGGTGATGATGTTGGTGCCGATGATGTCCGACGGCATCAGGTCGGGCGTGAACTGAATGCGGTTGAAGGCCAGGTCAAGCACTTCGCTGAGCGTGCGCACCAACAGCGTTTTGCCCAACCCCGGCACGCCTTCGAGCAAGGCGTGTCCGCCGACGAACAGGCAGGTCAAGACGCCGTGAACGATGTCGGTATGGCCGACGATGATCTTGCCGATTTCCGCTTGAACGCGGCCATAGGCTTTGCGGAATTCTTCGGCACGTTGTTGCATAGGGATCGCGGAGGTCATGATTTCTCAATACTACTGGTGGTCCAGGCGAACGGCCGGGTGGGTGGGCTGGCGAACCAATCTCATCACCAGCCGGCTGACGCCTAATGCCGTTCAGTTAAGCAGCGGGATTAACTAATGTCCATTGACCGGGAGGGCGTCGCCCGCCCCGGTCGGTCTTTTTCTTCCGCGGCCATTTGCATCGCGGACATTTTACTCTGCGCGGATAGCTTCGGCTCCGCTGTTTGCCCTTACAACACCGATTCAGACCATCCAGCAAGCACGCGTACCACACCGAACCCTCCTCAACAGGCTGCAACAACTGACGGCGCAGCACACGCCAGCAACGACGATACGACAAACCCAGCGGATCACCA
>Ga0134126_10000241_pt1 | contig 70366 bp, 60 predicted proteins | sample KB31752_FD_96881 | JGI IMG/M metagenome (GOLD analysis project Ga0134126, IMG submission 96881) | Terrestrial soil microbial communities with excess Nitrogen fertilizer from Kellogg Biological Station, Michigan, USA - KB3-175-2 | ecosystem: Environmental > Terrestrial > Soil > Unclassified ...
CTCCTGGCCGGCTGGGGGGTCGTCGTCTACCGTCGCCGGTTCGCCAGCTCGACCGCCAGCCGTGACCGGTCCTCGTCGGTCAGCGGCCGGTAGGGCTCCCCGGCCCGTCCCCCGCCAGCACCGGGCCGCCACCAGACCGGGTCGGTGGTCGTCCATCCCTCGAGGCGGAGGTCGCCCTTGGTGACCTTGCCGTTGGCCGTCTGGGGGATGACGTCGGTGACCCGGACGAAACGGGGGGCCCACTTCGGGCCGAGGTCCGGCTGCGAGGCCAGCCAGGCGGCGAACCCGTCGGGGTCGAAGGCGGCGCCCGGCCGCAGCTCGACGGCGGCCATCACCTGGTCGCCGGCGGCGGTGGCGGTGTCGGGGACCGGGTAGACGGCGACGACCACCAGGTCGGGGTGGCGGGACAACACCACCTCGACGGGCCCGGCGGCGAAGTTCTCGGAGTCCACCCGCAGCCAGTCACCGCCGCGACCGGCGTAGTAGAAGAACCCGTCGGCGTCCCGGTAGGCGAGGTCCCCGGTCCAGTACCAGCCGTGGCGGGTCCGGTCGGCCTCGGCGTCGGGGGCACCGTAGTACCCCTCGAACTTCCCGGACCCGCTGCGGTTCACCAGCTCGCCGGTGGCGTCGGCGGCGTTCACCAGCCGGCCGTCGGCGTCGAAGGCCGCCGGTGGGCATTCCTGGCCGGTGGCCGGGTCGACGACGGCGAGGTCGACGCCCGGGGCGGGCCGACCGAGCGCCCCGGCCGGCATGCCGGCCACCGGGTTGATGGTGGCGCCGCCTTCGCTCTGGCCGTACCCCTCGACCAGGACGCAGCCGAACCGTTCGGCGAACCGCCGCCGGTCACTGGTGGACGCCTCCGTGCCGAAGGCACTGACCAGGGTGTTGTCGGCGTCGTCGGGCCGCTCGGGGGTGGCCAGGATGTAGGCGATGGCCTTGCCGACGTAGCTGAACATGGTTGCCCGGTACCGGCGGACGTCGTCGAGGAACGCCGACGCGCTGAACCGCGGGCGGAGTGCCACCGTGGCCCCTACGTACAGGGCCGGACCCCACAGGGCCATGAGGGCGTTGCCGTGGAACAGCGGCATCGGGCAGTAGCAGACGCTGTCCCGGTGGTAGCCGTAGCCCGGGGCCGCCACTTCGGCGATGCCCGCCAACCGACCCTGGGTGCACCGGACCGCCTTCGGCCGCCCGGTGGTCCCGGAGGTGAACAGCAACAGGAACAGCTGGTCTTCACCGATCGACCCGGCACCGGCCAGCACCGCCTGGGCCGTCTTGTGGGGGGCGGCCGTCTCGTGGGACGAGACGGCCTCCTCGTAGGCCGCCGTGCCGACCACCAGGATCCGTGTGGGGGCCACCCCGAGGTCCAAGCCGGCCAACATCTCGGCCCCTTCGCCGTCGGTGACGATCAGCTGGCAGTCGGCCGTCCGGACGTCGGCGGCGAGGGCCTCGCCGCGCCGGGTGGGGTTGACGGCGACCACGGTCGCCCCGGTCAGGGCGGCGGCGCCCAGCCAGAGCAGGTACTCGGGGACGTTCGGCAGGAGCACCCCGATGTGGAACGGCGCCGGCGCCGGCGTCCGGAGGGACCGGGCCAGTGCCCCCCGGCTCGCCCCGGCGGCCACCGTCTCGCGCCACGACCACGAACCGGTGGCGTCGAGGATGGCCGGATGGTCGTCGTCGGCCCGGGCCGCCAGCAGGGCGGCGATGGTGGTCATTCCCCGTCAGTGGGCCGGGCTCAGGTGGCCCGGGTTCAGGTGGACGGGGCGGCGGACCAGTGACCGGTCGATGTCGGCCACGGTGGGGGCCCCGCAGAGGGTCATGGTCCGCCGGACCTCCCGCTCGAACCAGTCGAGGAGCCCGGTGACGCCGTCGGCGCCGCCGGCGGCCAGCGACCAGATGACCGGCCGCCCGAGGAGCACCGCCCGGGCGCCGAGGGCCAGGGCCTTGACGACGTCGGGTGGCCGGCGGACGCCGCCGTCGACGTACACCTCCGCCCGGTCGCCGACCGCGTCGGCGACGTCGGCCACCACGTCGGCGGTGGCCGGGCCGTCGTCGAGCTGCCGGGCGCCGTGGTTGGACACCAGGACCGCCGCCGCCCCGCTCTCGACGCAGCGGACGGCGTCGTCGGGTCGCAGCACCCCCTTCACCACCACCGGCAGTCCGCTGACCTCGGCCAGCCACCCGATGTCGTCGTAGCCGAGGGCCGGATCGAACTCCCGGCCGACCACCGCCATGAACCCACCCTCCCGGGCCCGTTCGGTGCTGTCGGCGGTCAGGTTGGGCAGCGTCAGGTCGTCCGGGAGGTGCACTCCTTCGCCGATCTCCCGGCGTCGGAGGCCGGGGACCGGGGTGTCCACGGTCAACACCAGCGCCCGGTACCCGGCGGCGGCGGCCCGGGTGACCATCTCCACGGTGGCCCCCCGGTCCCGGAGGATGTACACCTGCATCCACCGGACTCCATCCGGGGCGGCCGCGGCCACTGCCTCCAGGGGCTGGGTGGCCAGCGACGAGAGGACCATGCAGGTCCCCGCCGCCGCCGCCCCCACCGCGGTGGCCATCTCGGCGTCGGGGTGGGCCAGTCCCTGGATGGCCGTCGGGGCCACCAGGACCGGGGACCGCACCGGGGCGCCCAGCACGGTGGTGGCGGTGGAGCAGTCGCCGGTGCCGGCCAGGACCCGGGGGTGCAGTTGCCAGCGGGACCAGGCCGCCACGTTGTCGGCCAGCTGCCGCTCCCGGTCGGCGGCGCCGGCGTAGTAGGCATAGGCCATCTCCCCGACGGCCTGCCGGGCGGCCTGCTCCAACAGGTCGAGGTCCAGCTGGGCCTCCCTGGCCGCCGCCGGCGTGCCCTCTTCCCGAATGGGCACCGGGGCCACCGGCCTGACAGGATGGGTCGTCATACGGCCGATGGTAGGCCGGAAGACGCAGGTGGGCGCGAGCCCGTCGCAGGGGGGTGACGTGCGTTTTTCCTACGCGGAGTCGATGACGGACCCGTCGTTCTACGTGGCCTTGGCCAAGGCGGCCGAGGACGCCGGCTACGACAGCATGGTCATCCCGGACAGCATCTGCTACCCGGAGCACGCCGACAGCGTCTACCCGTTCAACCCCGACGGCACCCGGGAGTTCCTCGACGACAAGCCGTTCCTGGAGCCGTTCTCCCTCATCCCCGCCCTCGGGGTGGTCACCGAGCGGCTGAGGTTCACCACCTTCGTCGTCAAGCTCCCCATCCGGAACCCGGTCCTCGTGGCCAAGCAGGCCACCTCCACTGCCGTGCTCACCGACAACCGACTGCTCCTGGGTGTCGGCACCAGCCCGTGGCGGGAGGACTACGACGTCCTCGGCGTCCCCTGGGAGCGCCGCGGCCGCCGCATGGACGAGGAGCTGGACATCATCAAGGGGCTGTCGGCCGGCGGGTTCTTCGAGTACCACGGCGACGTCTTCGACGTGCCGTCCATCAAGATCACCCCGGTCCCCACCAAGCCCCTCCCCATCCTCATCGGCGGCCACGGCGACGCCGCCCTGCGCCGGGCCGCCCGGATCGGCGACGGCTGGATGCACGGCGGCGGCGACCCCGAGCACCTGCCCGGCCTGCTCCGCCGCCTCGGCGAGCTCCGGCAAGAGGAGGGCACCGCCGACCGGCCCTTCGAGGTCCACGTCATCTCCATGGACGCCTTCAGCATCGACGGCGTCCGGCGACTGGAGGAGCAAGGGGTCACCGACGTCATCGTCGGGTTCCGGTGGCCGTACGAGGTCGGGCCGGACATCGAGCCGCTGCAGGACAAGCTCGACAAGCTCCGGTGGTTCGCCGACCGGGTCATTCAGCATGTCAACGCCTGAGAGGGAGGGTACGGCTATGGCAGGAGTTGAGGGAGCACCGATGACAGCCCGCCGGTTGGGTGAGGCCTCAAGGGCGGCGGTGAAGGCCAAGGACCGAGACGGCTGGCTCGACCTCTTCGACCCCGACGGCATCGTCCAGGACCCCATCGGGCCGTCCCCGTTCGACCCCGAAGGCCACGGCCACCGCGGCCGGGACGCCATCGCCGCCTTCTACGACAACGTCATCGCCGGCAGCGAAGCCGTCGACTTCGACATGCAGGAGTCCTACCTCTGCGGCGACGAGGCCGCCGCCATCGGCACCATCAAGACCACCCTGGCCGGCGGCACCCATGTCGCCCTCGTCCGGTGCATCTTCACCTACCGCGCCACCCCCCAGGGGAAGCTGGCGTCGCTGCGGTCGTACTGGGAGTTCGACCAGTTGCAGCTGGTCGAGGTCGGCTCGTCCTGACCCGGCCCGGCCCCTGACCCGGCCCCGCTCCCTGACCCCGCCCCCTGACGCGGCCCCCTGACCCGGCCCGGCCTCCTCGGTCCGGTCAGCGGACGAGGACGATCTTGCCGAACTTGCCCCCGGCGGCGAACCGGTCGTAGGCGGCCTCGGCGTCGGCCAGGTCGAAGGTCTCACAGACCGGCACCGTGAGCCGGCCGTCGGCCAGCAGCGGGGCCACGTGCCGTTCCAGGCCGCGGACCACCACCGCCTTGCCCGGCCGGTCCCGCCCCCTAAGGGTCGACGCCGAGATGCGGCCGCGGACGCCCATGAGCTGGCGGAGGTTGACCTCCGCCTTCGCCCCGCCGCCGGCGACCCCGATCACCACGACCCGGCCGCCGGTGGCCAGGGCGCCGAGGGCGGCGGGCAGGCTGGCCGCCCCGACCAGTTCCAGCACCACGTCGTACGGGCCGTGGTCGGCGATGGCCGCCGGGTCGATCACCACGTCGGCCCCCAGGGCGGCCACGGCCTCCCGGGTGGCCTCGTGGCGGCAGGCCGCCACCACCCGGGCGCCCGTCCCCTTGGCCAGCTGCACCGCGGCGGTCCCCACCCCGCCGGCCGCCCCGGTCACCAGCACCCGCTCACCCATGGCCAGCTCCGCCTGGGTGAACAGGGCGTCGTGGGCGGTGGCGAACACCTCGGGGAACCCGCCGGCCTCCGCCCATCCCAGCCCGTCCGGCACGGCGAGCACGTGGGTCTCGTCGACCACCGCCAGCTCGGCCTGGGCGCCCCCGCCGACCAGTCCCATCACCCGGTCGCCCACCGTGAACCTGGTCACCTGCCGCCCGGTGGCCGCCACCACCCCGGCCAGCTCCATCCCAGGGATGTCCGGCGGCGATCCCGGCGGCGCCGGGTACCGCCCCTTCCGCTGCAGCATGTCCGCCCCGTTCAGCCCGGCCCCCCGGACGTCCACCAGCACCTCGGTGTCACCGGGCACCGGGTCCGCCCGCTCCTCCCACCCCAGGCGCTCGTCGTCGTGGACCACCACTGCCTGCACGTCAGCCTCCCGTCGAGGGGTCGATGCTGCGGTCGTCGAACCTCACGGTGGACGGCCGACCGTCGCCCTCGGCGCCGGCCCGGCCCACGTTATTGCCGCCCCTTCGTGTCGCCCTTTTGTCGGCCGTTCCTCCTTCGTGATGTATGTTCTGATGTATGCAACGGACCAATATCTACCTCGAGGAGGCGCAGTCCCGGGCCCTCGACGACGTGGCCCGCTCGCAGGGGATCTCTCGGGCCGAGCTTGTCCGTCGGTTGGTCGACCAGGGTCTGGACGAGGCCGGCCATCGTGACCTGGAAGCCGATCTGGCCGCCATCGAGGAGGCCTTCGGCGTCCTCGTCGGGGCCCCGGCCGGCGAGACATCCCCCGCCGGCCGACTTCCCGACGACCGACCCCCCGCCGGCTGGGGCCCCGACGACCGGTCGCGTCACCTCGACCGCGTCGGCCGGCGTTGATCCTCGTCGACAGCGACGTCCTCATCGCCAATCTCCGGGGGGTCGACACCGCCCGCCGGTGGCTGCTGGACGCCAGGACGACGACCGGCCCGTTGGCCATCAGTGTGGTCAGCGTCGCCGAGGTCGCCCGGGTCGCCGGTGGGACGCCTTCGGCGGAGCGGCGGGAGGTCACCCGCCTACTGTCGAGCCTGAGGTCGGTGCCCGTCAGCGACCGGATCGCCTGGACGGCGGCCGACCTGATGCGGCGGTACCGCCCCTCCCATCCCGGCATCGGCCTCGGTGACTACCTCATTGCCGCCTCGGCCTCCGTCGAGGGGCTGACGCTCCGCACCCTCAACGTCTGCCACTTCCCGATGTTCCCCACATTGGCACCGCCGTTCTCCCTGTAGCCGCCCGGCCACCGGGCACGCCCGATCCCCGCCCCGGTAGCCTGCGGGGATGGCGCTCTACGACATCCCCATCCACACCCTCCAGGGCGACTCGTCGTCCCTGGCCCCCTACGAGGGCAAGGCCCTGCTACTGGTGAACGTGGCCTCCAAGTGCGGGCTCACCCCCCAGTACGAGGGGCTGGAGAACCTGCAGAAGCAGTACGGCGACCGTGGTTTCTCGGTCCTCGGGTTCCCCTGCAACCAGTTCATGGGCCAGGAGCCCGGCACCGCCGAGGAGATCCAGGAGTTCTGCTCCACCACCTACGGGGTCACCTTCCCGATGTTCGAGAAGATCGACGTCAACGGCGCCCAGCGGCACCCCATCTACGACCAGCTGACCGAGGTGGCCGACGCCGACGGCGAGGCCGGTGACATCACCTGGAACTTCGAGAAGTTCCTCGTGTCCCCGGCCGGGGAGATCGTGGGCCGGTTCCGTCCGCAGGTCACCCCGGAGGACGCCACCCTGGTCGGGGCCATCGAGGCCCAGCTGCCGTCCTGACCGGCTCCCCGACCGGGCCGGGGCGGCGGCGGTGACCGGAGCCGTCGCCGCCGGGGAGAGCACACCGTTCGGAGCGTCCATCTTCGACATGGACGGCCTCCTCGTCGACTCCGAGCCGTTGTGGCACGAGGCCGAGATCGACATCCTCGGCGGCCTCGGTGTGCCCCTGGTGGCGTCGGCGTGCCGGCAGACCAAGGGCATGTTCGTCGCCGAGGTCACCCGGTACTGGTTCGAGCGGTACCCGTGGACGGGGCCGGACACCGACACGGTGGCCGTCGCCATCGTCGACCGCGTCATGGCCCTGGTGATGGCGAAAGGGGTGCTGAAGCCGGGGGTGCACCGGGCCATCGACCTCTGCCGGTCCCACGACCTGCCGCTGGCGGTGGCGTCGTCGTCGGAGTACCGGCTCATCCACCTCGTCCTCGACCACTTCGACCTGGCCGGGTCGTTCGACCTCGTCCACTCCGCCGAGGACGAGCCCTACGGCAAGCCGCACCCCGCCGTCTTCCTGACGGCCGCCAGCCGCCTCGGGGTGGCGCCGGATCGGTGCCTGGTGTGGGAGGACGCCCCGGCGGGGGTGCTGGCGGCCAAGGCCGCCCGGATGGCCTGCATCGCCGTCCCCGAACCGGTCGAGCGGGACCGGCCGGCGTTCGCCATCGCCGACGTCGTCCTGTCGTCACTGGAGGAGGCCGACCAGGCCCTGTGGGCCCGGGTGGCCGCCGTCCACCGCGCCGATCCCATGGCCGCCCCGGCGGCAGGTGGCGGGGCCGCCCCGGCGGCAGGTGGCGGGGCCGCCCCGGCGGCAGGTGGCGGGGCCGCCCCGGCGGCAGGTGACCGGACGGCCCCGGTGGCGTCGGACGGAGGGCGCGGCCCGAACCTCTAGTCTTTCCGGAGCCGTTCCGCCTTCCCGAAGGCCCTGACCAGGAGATCGCCGTGTTCCGCCCCGTGCCACCCGACGCCGACTTCGTCGCCTTGGAGCAGGCCGAGCTGGACCGCTGGCGAGAGCACGACGTCTTCGAGCGGTCGGTGGCCCAGCGGCAAGGGGCGGAGCCCTGGACCTTCTACGAAGGGCCCCCCACGGCCAACGGCCGGCCGGGGCTGCACCACGTCTGGGCGCGGGTGTACAAGGACCTGTTCTGCCGGTACCGGACCATGCGGGGCTACCAGGTCGCCCGGCGGGCCGGTTGGGACACCCACGGCCTCCCGGTCGAGGTGGAGGTGGAGAAGCGGCTCGGGATCTCCGGGAAGCGGCAGATCGAGGACGAGGTGGGCATCGCCGAGTTCACCCGGCTCTGCAAGGAGTCGGTGCTCGGCTACGTCGAGGACTGGCGGCGGCTGACCGAGCGCATCGGCTACTGGGTGGACCTCGACAGCGCCTACTGGACGTTCGACCCGTCCTACGTCCAGTCGGTGTGGTGGCTGCTCAAGAACCTGTTCGACCAGGGCCTCTTGTACGAGGATCTGAAGGTGGTGCCGTACTGCCCGCGGTGTGGCACCGCCCTGTCCAGCCACGAGCTCGGGCAGCCGGACGTCTACCAGGACGAAGAGGACGAGTCGGCCTATGTCGTCCTCCCCCTGATCGACCCCGATCCGGCCGTCGTCGGCGTCGCCGACGAGGGCGGAGCCACCGGTCTGGTGGTCTGGACGACCACCCCGTGGACCCTCCCGGCCAACACCGGCGTCGCCGTCCATCCCGACGTCGTCTACGCCGTCGTCGACGGCCTGGTGGTGGCCGAGGCGCTGGTGGACGTCGTGTTCGGCGACGGCGCCGACGAGCGGATCACCCGCCGCATCGCCGGCCGTGACCTGGTCGGCCTCCGCTACCGGCGGCCCGTCGACGTCGTGGCGGTCACCCCCGAGGTCGAGGCCACCGGATGGCGGGTGGTCGCCGCCGACTACGTCACCACCGACGAGGGGACCGGACTCGTCCACCAGTCCCCGGCGTTCGGCGAGATCGACCGACAGGTCGGCCGGGCCAACGACCTCCCGACCCTCAACCCCGTCGGGCCCGACGGCCGGTTCACCGACGCCGCCGGCTGGCTCGCCGGCCGGTCCGTCCGGGAGGCCAACCACGACATCAACGACCGGCTGGAAGCCGACGGCGTCCTCCTCCGGCGGTACCCGTACGTGCACTCGTACCCGCACTGCTGGCGGTGCCGGACCCCGCTCATCTACTGGGGGAAGCCCAGCTGGTACGTGGCCACGTCCACCCGCAAGGCCGATCTGATGGCCGCCAACCAGACCGTCGACTGGCACCCCGCCTACATCAAGGACGGCCGGTTCGGGGAGTGGCTGGCCAACAACGTCGACTGGGCCCTCTCCCGTGACCGGTTCTGGGGGACCCCCCTGCCGGTGTGGCGGTGCCCCGACGGCCACGTCTACTGCGTCGGGTCCCTCGCCGAGCTGTCCGAGCTGGCCGGCCGCGACGTCACCGACGTCGACCCGCACCGTCCGGCCATCGACGAGATCGAGTTCCCGTGCCCCGACTGTGACGATCCCGGCGCCAACCGGATGGCCCGGCGGGTGGAGCCGGTGATCGACGCCTGGTTCGACTCCGGCTCCATGCCGGCGGCCCAGGTCGGCTACCCCCACCTCCCCGGCTCCCGGGAGGCTTTCGAGGCGTCGTACCCGGCCGACTTCATCACCGAGGCCATCGACCAGACCCGCGGTTGGTTCTACTCCCTGCTGGCCGTCAACAACCTGGTGGACCGGCCCGAGGACCACGGCGCCCTGGCCCCCTACCGGCACGTCATGTGCCTCGGCCACATCGTCGACGCCGACGGGAAGAAGATGTCGAAGTCCGTCGGCAACGTCATCGACCCCTGGGAGATCCTCGACACCCGGGGCGCCGACCCACTGCGGTGGTGGATGTTCAGCCAGGGCTCCCCGTGGACCCCCACCCGGGTCAGCCTGGGAGCCATCGACACCTCCCTCCGGGACACCCTGCTGACCCTGTGGAACACCGTCAGCTTCTTCACCACCTACGCCTCCCTCAACGGCTTCGACCCGGCCGACCCGGCCATCCCGGTCCCGGCCGACCGGCCGGTGCTCGACCGCTGGGCCCGGTCCCGGCTGGCCTCCACCGTGGTCGAGGTCACGGCCGCCCTCGACGCCTACGAGCCCCTCGACGCCGCGTCGTCGGTGGCCCGGCTGGTCGACGACCTGTCGAACTGGTACGTCCGCCGTTCCCGGCGACGGTTCTGGCGCACCGACCCCGACGCCCCTCCCGGTGACTCCCTGGCTGCCCAGGCCACCCTGCACGACGCGCTGGTCACCCTCTCTGTCCTCCTCGCCCCGATGTGCCCGTTCGTCGGCGACCGCCTGTGGCGGGACCTCACCGGGGCCGCCGACGGCGATTCGGTCCACCTGGCCGACTGGCCGGAGGCGGGCGACTGGGCCGCCGACGTCGACCCCGCCCTGGAGGCCCAGATGGCCGTCGCCCGGCGGCTGACCTCCCTCGGCCGGGCCGCCCGTGGTGAGGCCGGCGTCAAGGTTCGCCAGCCGCTGGCCCGGGCCCTGGTGTTCCTTCCTCCCGGCGCCCCGCCGTTACTGGAGGCGCCATGGTTGGTGGCGATGGTGGCCGACGAGCTCAACGTCGACCGGGTGGTGCTGGCCGAGGAGCTCGGCGACGTGCTCACCTTCGAGCTGGTCCCCAACTTCAAGGCCCTCGGACCCCGGCTGGGCAAGGCCGTCAAGGAGCTCCGACCGGCCCTGGCCACCCTCGACGCGGCCGCCGCGGCGGCCAAGCTGGAGGGCGGTGGCACCGTCACCGTCGACGTCGCCGGTGGTGCAGTGGAGCTCGGACCCGGCGACGTCGACCTGCGGGTGCAGGGACAGCCGGGGTTCGCCGTGTCCCGGGAGGGTGGGGAAGTGGTCGCCCTCGACCTCACCCTGGATGACGACCTCCGGCGCCGTGGCACCGCCCGGGAGGTCGTCCGGCTGGTCCAGGATCTGCGGAAGTCCACCGGGTTGGACGTCTCCGACCGCATCCATCTCTGGTTGGTCGGTCTGGACGACCTGGCCCCGATGTTCGACGGCATCGCCCGCGAGGTGCTGGCCGTCGACGTCGCCGCCGGACCCGGGCCCGGCGACGGCACCGATCTCGGCCTCGACGACCGGGTGCCGGCGACCGCCTGGGTGCAGAAGGTCTGAGCCTCAGGCCGGGCGGCTGAGCGGCAGGCCGCGGGGGCCGGCCGCAGGGGGCTGAGCCCCGGGCCGCAGGCGTCGGCCCGCGGGGGAGGGGACCCTCGGTAGTTCACTCCGGTTCAACCTACGAAGAATTGCTCTGACCAGCGACGACGCTGCCAAAGTCTGGCGAAAATCCGAGGCGGTGACCTGGGACTTCACCGATTCTCCGCTGGTTGAACTGGAGAAGATGGCCGATGGTCCCCCTCCGGGTCAGCCGCTGCACACCGGGCCGGGGCCCCGCAGCTTGCGCAGCGCCACCTCTAAGGCTTTGCGGTCGACGTCGTCCAGCGGGGCGATCAAGTGCCGGTCGAGGCCGTCGAGGTGCACCGCCGTGGCCGCCTCCACCTTGGCCACGCCGGCGGGGGTGAGGGCGACGTGCACGCTCCGACGGTCGGAGGGGCAGTGCTGCCGTTCGACGTAGCCGGCGTCGACCAGCCGGTCGACCAGCCGGGTGATGCCCCCGGAGGTCAGGGACACCTCGGCGCCCAACTGGGTCATCGTCAGGATCCCCTCCGGGGACCGCCGGAGCCGGATCATGGCGTCGTACCAGGACAGCGGCAGCCCGGTCTCCTTCTCGAGCTCGGCACCCAACACCCGCGTCAGCTTGGCGTTGGTCTCGATGAGCAACCCCATGAGGGTGATCCGGTCGTCGTCGGTCAACGACATCATGGCGGCATTCTACCGGTTTACCGGCGTCTGTCTGCCTACTCACTAATCTTGTTGACAGACATCTGACAAGTCAGGTATATTTTCGGGTACGCAAGACAGACCGCCAGACGAGGAGCGCACCATGAGCACCACCACCCTTCCGAAGACCGGCACCTACACGATCGACCCGGCCCACACCGAGGTCGGCTTCGTCGCCCGACACCTCATCGGCACCAAGGTCCGTGGCCGGTTCACCGAGGCCAGTGGGACCATCGTCATCGCCGATCCCATCGAGCAGTCGTCGGTGGAGGCCGAGGTGGAGGCGTCCAGCATCAACACCAACGTGGGGATGCGCGACGACCACCTGCGGACGAACGACTTCCTGGACGTCCCCAACAACCCGAAGCTGACCCTCAAGAGCACGGCGCTGACCCGGGCGTCGGACGACGAGTGGAAGCTGACGGCCGACCTGACCATCCGCGGGGTCACCAAGTCGGTGGACTTCGACGTCGAGTTCCTCGGGGCCGGTCCCGGCATGCAGCCCGGCTCGGAGGTCATCGCCCTGTCGGCCACCACCGAGATCGACCGCCGCGACTTCGGGGTGTCGTTCAACGGTGTCCTCGAGGGTGGGGCCATCGTGGTCGGCAACAAGGTGAAGATCGAGTTGGAGGTGGAGGCCGGCCTGCAGCAGTAGGTCGCCTGCCCAACGGCCTGCCCAACGGCTACCTGACGGCCTCCCCGGCCGCCCGAGGCAGGTCGGCGTTACGCTTCCCCGGTGCTGCCCGATCGCCGGCCGGTCTCCCCGAGAGCGGTGGACGGCGTGCCGCCCGGGGAAGCGTGCGTGCTGGCCGTGGACCTCGGAACCGGCGGTCCCAAGGTGGCGGTGGTGTCGGTCACCGGCCTGATCGTGGCGCACGCCCACGAGCCGGTGACCCTCACCCTCACTGCCGACGGCGGCGCCGAGCAGGACGCCGACGAGTGGTGGCGGGCGGTGGTCGCCGCCGCCCGCCGGGCCCTGTCGGACAGCCAGGTCCCCCCGGAGCAGGTCGTCGGGATCGGGTGCACCGCGCAGTGGGCCGGCACCGTGCCGGTCGGCGACGACGGCCGGGCGGTGGCGCCGGCGGTCATCTGGATGGACTCCCGGGGGAGCGCCGCCGTCCGGCAGGCGGTGCGGGGGCCGGTGAACGCCTTCGGCTACGACATCCGCAAGGCCCCCCGGTGGATCCGCCGGACCGGCGGCGCCCCCAGCCTGTCCGGCAAGGACCCGGTCGGCCACATCCTCTACCTCCGGCAGGCCCGGCCCGACGTCTACGAACAGGCCGCCGTCTTCCTCGAGCCGGTCGACTACCTCAACCTCCGGCTCACCGGCCTGGCCCGGGCGTCGTTCGACTCCATCACCCTGCACTGGGTCACCGACAACCGCCGGATCGACCGGGTGGCCTACGACCCCGGCCTTCTGGCCATGGCCGCCCTCGACCGGGACAAGCTGCCCGACCTGGTGCCGACCGGCTCCGTCCTGTCGGGACTGTCCGCCGACGCCGCCGCCGAGCTCGGGGTGCTGCCGGGGACGCCGGTGGTCACCGGCAGCGGCGACCTGCACTCGGCCGCCGTCGGCTCCGGCGCCGTCGACGACTTCGCCGGCCACCTCTACATCGGGACGTCGTCCTGGATCAGCTGCCACGTCCCGTTCAAGAAGACGTCGGCCGCCACCAACATCACCTCCATCCCCGCCGCCCTGCCCGGTCGCTACCTGGTCGCCGACGAGCACGAGACCGGTGGGGCCTGCCTGACCTGGCTCCGTGACGGCCTGCTGCGCCCCGACGACCCGTTGTCGCCGCCGGGCTCACCCGACGGCGTGTTCGACCGACTGAACCAACTGGCCGCGACGGTGGGCCCCGGGGCGGGCGGCGTACTGTTCACCCCTTGGCTCAACGGCGAGCGTTCGCCGGTGGACGACCACACCATCCGGGCCGGGTTCCACAACCTGTCCCTGTCCACCAGCCGGTCCGACATGGTCCGGGCGGTCTTCGAAGGGGTGGCGCTGAACTCCCGCTGGCTCCTCGGGGCGGTCGAGAGGTTCACCGGTCGGCCGTTCCCGTCGCTGGCCTTCGTCGGCGGGGGCGCCGCCTCCGACCTGTGGGCGCAGGTCCACGCCGACGTCACCGGCCGGACCGTCCGGCAGATGGCCGACCCGGTGCTGGCCAACGTCCGCGGGGCGGCCATCCTGACCTTGCTGGCCCTCGGCCGGATCCGGCTGGCCGACGTCCCCGGCATGGTGTCGGTCCGCGCCGACTACCGTCCCGACCCGGCGAACCGGGCCCTCTACGACCAGCTCGCCACCGAGTTCGTCAACCTGTACAAGCAGACCAAGGGGATCCACCGCCGCCTCAACCGCCGCCGCCTCGGCTGACCGCGCCAAGCCGACCGGTTTGTCGGGATCGGCCGGCCTCCTCGGGGTCCCGCAGCCGGAGCCGTCAGAGCAGGGGTCGGTTGGTGAACCGGTCCTCGCCGGGCGACCAGAACCATCCCCCGCCGGCCTTCGTCCCGCCGTCCACCGGGATGTTGTGGCCGGTGACGTAGGACGACAGGTCGGACGCCAGGAACAGGGCCACCCGGGCCTGGTCCTCGGGCCACCCGAGCCGACCCACCGGTGCCCAGGTCGGCCACCGGTGCTCGTTCCCCTCCGACCGGACCAGGTAGTTCACCTGAGGGGTCTGCGTCAGGTCGGTGCCGATCCCGTTCACCCGGATGCCGTGCCGCCCCAGGCGGACGGCCAGGCTGGTGGTGAAGTGCGCCGCCCCGGCCTTCATGGCCGCGTACACCGGTTCGGACGGGATGGCGCGCAGGCCCTCGACGGAGTGGAAGTTGACGATCGACCCCCCGCCACGCTCGATCATCGACCCGACGAAGGCCTGGGTGACCGCGAAGATGTCGAAGAGGTTGACGTCGTACATCGCCTTCCAGTCGTCGGGTCCCGACCGTTCGAAGGCGACCGACGGGCGGTAGTCCCCGACGTTGTTGACCAGTACGTCGACCCCGCCGTGGGCCTCCAGGACGGTCGCCGCCAGCCGTCCGACCGCCGTCGGGTCCGTGACGTCGACGACGTGGGCCCGCACCGTCCCGCCCGCCTCCTCGATGGCCCGCCGCTTACCCTCCGCCCGCTCCGGATCGATCTCGGCGATCTCGACCACCGCGCCGTGGGCGGCGAACAGCGACGAGATGGCCCCGCCGATGCCGTCCCCACCGCCGGTGACCACCGCCACCTTCCCGTCGAGCAGCCGGTTCCAATCGGCGATCGCCGGCACGTCGTCGGCCGTCGGCTTCCATCCCTCGTCAGGCATGACGCCCCTCCCTCGTTACCCCCCTCCCGAAAACGAGGGCAGCCTACCGACGTTGGTTCCCCACGTTCCGTGGGCGGTGTCGGCTGCCCACGTTTCGTGGGGTACCGGTCAGGCGACGGCGGCGGTGAGCTCGGCGACCTCCTCGGCCGACAACGCCACGCCGGCCGCGGCCAGGTTGTCCTCCAGGTGGGCCACCGACGAGGTGCCGGGAATGGGCAGCATCACCGGCGACCGGTGGAGCAGCCACGACAGGGCAAGCTGCGACGGGGACGCCTGGTGCCGCTTGGCCAGGTCGTCCAGTGGACCCCCCGGCTCGGCCAGCGCCCCGGTGGCCAGCGGGAACCAGGGAATGAACCCGATGCCGTTGGCCTCGGCGTGCTCCAGCACCGGCTCCGACGCCCGGTCGGCCAGGTTGTAGCGGTTCTGCACCGACACCACCGTGGCCAGCTCGGCCACCTGTTCGATGTCGTCCACGGTGACCTCGCTGAGGCCGATGTGCCGGATCTTCCCCTCCTGCTGCAGGGCCACCAATTCGCCGATCTGGTCGGCCAGCGGCACCTTGGTGTCGATGCGGTGCAGCTGGTAGAGGTCGATGCGGTCGAGACCCAGGTGGCGGAGGCTCAGCTCGCACTGCTGGCGGAGGTACTCGGGGCGACCGACCGGCCGCCAGTCAGCCGGCCCCGCCCGGGTCAGGCCGGCCTTGGTGGCGATCACCAGGCCGTCGGGGTACGGGTGCAGGGCCTGGCGGATGAGCTGTTCGCTGACGAACGGACCGTAGGAGTCGGCGGTGTCGATGAAGTCGACACCGAGGTCCACTGCCCGGCGGAGGACCCGGATGGCCTCGTCCGGGTCGGCCGGGTCTCCCCAGACGCCGGGCCCGGTCAGCTGCATGGCGCCGTACCCCAGGCGGTGCACCGGGAGGTCGCCGCCGAGGAGGAAGGTGCCGGAGCGGTGGACTGGACGGTCGTCGGGCATAGGGGCTCCCTTCGGGTGGGGGAGGAACGGTGATGCCACCCTATTGGCGCGCCGCGGCGCGGCACGCGGGGTCGGCGCGCCTCGACCATGCCCTCCTCGGGACCCGCACGGTAAGGTCTCCGGCTATGGCGACGAGTGGGGCACGGAAGGCGATCAAGCCGGTGGCGGCGGCGGTGGGCGTGGTGGGGACCATGGCCAGCATCTGGTGGTTCGCCCTCAAGCCACGCCGCAAGGCCAAGGCCGAGAAGAGCGGGTCCGGGACCGGGGCTGGGAACAACGGGGCTGGGAAGAGCAGCTAGCCGACCAGCTCCGGCAGCACGTCGGCGATCGGGCGACGGACCACCGCCGTCGCCAGGGTGTCCATGGGGGTGGGCTCGGCGTTGACGATCACCACGGCCGCCCCGTTCCGGGCCGCGGTCGGCACCAGGGCCGCCGCCGGGTACACCCCGAGGCTGGTCCCCACCGCCAGTAGGACGTCACAGGAAAGCGCCGCCGCCTCCGCCCTCGCCAGGTCCTCGGCCACCAGGCTCTGACCGAAGCTGATGGTGGCCGACTTCAGGATGCCGCCGCAGGAAGAGGCCAGGCATCGCGGGTCGTCCTCGCCGTCACGAACCCGCTGCAGCGTCGGCCAGGCCGGCCCCCGGTCGCCGCAGCGCATGCACACCACCTGGCGCATGGTGCCGTGGATCTCCACCACCTTGTCCGGATCGTTCCCCGCGGCCTGGTGCAAGCCGTCGATGTTCTGGGTCACCAGGAGGTGCAGACGGCCCTGCCGTTCCAGGTCCACCAGCGCCCGGTGCCCGGCGTTCGGCTTGGCCGACCAGGTCGGGGAATCCAGCCGGTTCCGCCAGGCCTGCCGCCGCACGGCGACGTCCCCCATGTAGGCGTCCAGCGTCGCCAGGCGTTCCGCCGCTGGATCCTTCGTCCATACGCCCTGCGGGCCACGGAAGTCCGGGATGCCCGAGTCGGTCGAGATCCCCGCCCCGGTCAGCACCACGACCCGCCGGCCCGGCTGCACCGCCGACCGGGCGGCGTCGACCTCGACCTCCTCGTCCATCCGGCCAGCATGGCAGTTCCGGGCGCTTCACGAGCCGGTCCCGCGCGGGCCGTGCACCCGCGGGCCGTGCACCCGCGGGCCGTGCACCCGCGGGCCGTGCACCCCCGCCGTCAGGCGTTCACCCCCACCGGGGCGGGGCGTCGGGGTCGATGCCGAGGCACAACTTGCCGACCACTTCGGGGGCCAGCAGCCGGTTGCCGGGATGGAACCGGCCCATCCGGACGTCCCGGAACAGCTGCTCGATGCGGTGCCGCTTGAACGCCCCGGCTCCCCCGGTGAGGTCGAGGGCTCGGTCGACGATGTCGTAGCACTGGTTGATGACGAAGTGCCGGGCGCCGACCAGTCGGGCCGGCCAGTCGGCGTGCTGCACGCCGTTGGTCCAGTCGGTGCAGGTCCGCTCGAGGAGGGCCTCGGCCGCGTCGTAGGCGATGCGCATGGCCGCCACGTTGTGCTGTACCTCGGGGTGGTGGGCCATGGTGGCAGTCGCCAGGGCGATCGACGTGCGGCGGGGCATCTGGTCGATGGTCAGGTCCAGCGCCCGCTTCGCCGCGCCGAGGTAGGTGGCCGAGAACCCCATCAGCCCCCAGGCGAAGACGCCGAGTTGGAACGGCCCGGCGCCGGCGAAACCGGCCGGGCAGACCAGGGCGATCCGGTCGTCGGGGACGAACGCCCGGTCCAGCACGGTGTCCTGGCTCTGGGTGGCCCGCATGCCGAGGGTGTCCCAGGTCTCGATGATCTGTACCCCGGGGGAGTCCCGTTGGACGAACCCGTGGACGATCATCGGGTGGTCGGGGTCGGAGGCGTCCATGGCGTGGAACCCCCCGTAGGTCCACACCGGTCCCAGGCTGCCGAAGATCTTGTGCCCGGAGATGTCCCAGCCACCCTCCCGGCGGCTGGCCGTCGACACGCTCAGCAGCAGTGGGAGGTCGTTGCCGGCTTCACCGTGCAGTGCGCAGAACACCTCCCCCTGCTCGGCCAGCTCGAGCACGCACCGGCACGACTCGTCACCCATACGCATGAGGTCGGCGGCCACTCCGGTCCAGTAGCAGTGCATGTTCGTCGCCAACGCCGTGGCCGGGGCGACGTAGGCCAGTCGCCGCACCTGGTGGGCGTAGTCGTCCAGCGTCAGCCCGGTCCCGCCGAACGACTCGGGAACCGCCACCAACAGGTACCCCGACGCCTTCAGCTCTTCCCAGTCCTCGGCGAAGAACGCGTTGTCCCGGTCGTAGCCGGCGGTGCGCCCGTCGAACCGAGCGAGCATGTCGTCGCTCAACACCTCAGTCGCCACCTTCACCATGTCCGTTCCCCTTTGCTCGGCGTGGTCTGTTAGCTCGGCGTGGTCTTTAGCTCGGCGTGGTCTTTAGCTGGGCATGGTCTTCCGCCCGATTCAACCGTATGAATGGCTGAGAATATGAGGACAATTAGCCGATATCAAAGGCGGGAACGGGCACGGCCTACCGGCGGGAAATGAACCGTTCACCATGCCCGCTCCGCCTTCGCTGTCGTTGGTCCTTCTACGTACTTAAAGGAAGGGTGGGCGTTCAGCAATACGCAAATCCGCGTATCCGACGGTTCCCCATTTCACTTCACGTCAACGGAAGGTGGCGCCGTGATCCCTCTCGCCACGGTGGGCGCCAAACCAGCGGGCCGTGGCCTGGGTGCGGTTGGTCACGCCGATGTTGGCGTAGATGTGCTCCAGATGCTTGTGGACCGTCCGGGTGCTGATGCCGAGCCGCCGCCCGATCTGGTCGTTCCCGAGACCGCTGGCCACCAGGGAGAGCACGTCGGACTGGCGGCGGCTGAGGTCCAGAGCACCCGATCTACCTTGGCCGCCGACGTGGGCGGCGCCGGCCGTCAGGGGTCGCCGCAACGCCGTGAGGCCGTCCATCTCGTCGGTGGAGAACTCCCGGTCCCGACGATCGAGGGCCACGCAGAGGCGTTGGTCGACGCCGACCGGGATGGAGAAGGCCACCTGGTGTTCGACGTCGAGGTACCGGAACAACTCGTTGTAGATGTCCAGCCGCCGGTACGCCGTGCGGCTGAACAGGTCCGAGATCTGTAGCGGCTCGCCGCCGCCCACCCTGGTCCTGGTGGCCAGCGGCCAGGGGTCGGCGGCGTTGAGGCGTTCGAACGCCAACTGCTGCTCGACCGTTACGAAGCCGTCGGGCCAGGTGCCGGCGGGGCCGACGGGGCCAACCATGCCGACGGGGCCAACCATGCCGACGGGGCCGACCAACGTTCCTATCCGGGTGACCACGGCACTGTCGGCACCCACCAGGGCCACGGCGGACGCCATCACGGCCCGTCCGAGCTCCTCGACGGTGGTCGCCTCGGCGGCCGCCCCGAGTGACTGGAGCACCTCTCGAAGGTTCGCGTGGAGCATGCCGCCCCCTCCGGACGCGAGGTTACCCCTCGACCGCCTCGACGGCTCTTGGGACGAACTGCTCCGCCAACGTCTACGCCGACAACGCGGCCAGCTCGGCCAACAAGCGGTCGGCGATGGTAGCGGCGTCGTCGGGTCGGGCGTGGCGGAACCCCTGGCCGGCCCAGAGGTTGACCGCCTCGGGGTCCCCGCGACGGGTCGACTCGCGCCGGAGGGCCTTCGTGGCGTTGTTGATATGCGGGTACCCACGGGGAGCACCCGGGTGGTCGGTCATGAACCGGTTCACGATGCCGCGGGCGGTGCGGCCGCTGAAGGCCCGGGTCGGCATGGTCCGTTCCCCCGTCGCCAGGGCGGCCTGGTGGACCGCGCTGGCCCCGCTCTCGGTGCTCCGGAGGAAGGCGGTGCCGAGCTGTACCGACGACGCCCCGGCGGCCAGTGCCGCCGCCATGTCCTCGGCCGTCGCCAGGCCACCGGCCGCGGTGATCGGCAGGTCCACCGCCTGGCGGACCGAGGCCAACCGCGCCGACAGGACGCCGTCCGGACCGGGGTCGTCGTCGGTGAACCCCCCTTGGTGGCCGCCGGCTTCGACGCCCTGCACGCACACCCCGTCGGCCCCGGCGGCTTTGGCTTCGGCCGCCTCGCCGGCCGAGGTGACGGTGACCACCACCTGCGACCCGGCCCGTTGCAGCTCCCGGACGACGTCGGCCGGCGGGCACCCGAAGGTGAAGCTCACCACCGCCACCGGGTCGGACACCAGCGCCGTCACCTTCGCTGACCAGTCGTCGTCGTCCCACGTCGCCGGCCCCAGCTCCACCCCCAACCGGTCGGCCTCCGGGCGGATCTCCTCCAAATAGGTGGCCAGACGCCCCTCGTCCACCCGGTTCGGCGCCGGCACGAACACGTTCACCCCGAACGGCGCTCCGGACAACGTCCGCGTCCGCTGGACGTCTGCCGTCACCTCGGCCGCCGTCTTGTACCCCGCCGGGAGGAACCCGAAGCCACCGGCCGCACCGACCGCCGCCACCAGCTCCGGCCGCCCTGGGCCGCCGGCCAGTGGGGCCAGGACCAACCGGGTGCCGAACATGCCCGCACTGTACCGGGCCGGCCAATCGAACGTTCATTCATTGGGACTGTCACCATCAGGGGTCGACGGCCCGCCGACCGGGTAGGTTCAGCCCCATGAAAGGCACGGCGCCATGACCGACGTGTCGACGTCGGCCGCCGGCCGCGCCGCCGGCCCCCCGGGCATGCGGATAGAGAAGGGCGGTCTCGGATCGCCGGCGCAGGCGGTGGCCCTGGCCACCCTCTGCGTGGTGTTGTTCCTCACCTTCTTGGACAACACCGTCGTCAGCGTCGGGCTGGCCAACATCCAGAGCGACCTCCACGCCGGGGTGTCGTCGCTGCAGTGGGTGGTCAACGGCTACGCCCTCACCTTCGCCAGCTTCATGCTGGCCGCCGGGACGATGGGCGACCTGCTCGGCCGGAAGAAGGTGATGCTCGCCGGCGTGGCCGTGTTCTGCACCGGATCGGTCATGGCCGCGCTCGCTCCCAACAGCGCCTGGCTGATCGCCGGACGGGTGGTGATGGGGCTGGGCGCCGCGGCCTCCGAGCCGGGGACGCTGTCGGTGATCCGTCACGTCTACCCCGACCGCGAGACCCGGGCCGACGCGCTGGGGATGTGGGCGGCGGTGTCCGGGCTGGCCCTGGCCCTCGGACCGGTGGTGGCCGGCGTGCTGGTCGGCGTGGCCGACTGGCGCGCCATCTTCTGGTTCAACCTGGCCGTCGGGCTGGTGGCGGTCGTGATGACCATCGTCTTCGTCCCCGAGTCGTCCGACCGGCAGGGTCGCCGCTTCGACGTCCCCGGCACCGTCCTGGGGGCGTTGGCGCTGGGCTGCTTGTCGTTCGCCATCATCCAGGGTGAGCAGTCCGGCTACGGCGACCTGCCCATCGTGCTGTTGTTCACGGCCGCCTTCGTCGCCGGCGTGGCCTTCGTGGTCACCGAATTCCGGGCGAAGAGCCCGATGCTGGATCTGCGGTACTTCCGGAGCCCGCCGTTCGTGGGCTCGAACTTCGTGGCCTTCGTCGCCTACTTCGGGACGTTCTCCATCTTCTTCTTCACCGCCCTCTACCTGCAGGTGGTGGTGACAGCGTCGGCGTACCAGACGGCCGTCGACTTCCTGCCGATGGCCGTCGGCCTCATCGTGGCCTCCGCCCTCACCGGCCCGTGGGTGGCCCGGCACGGGGCCCGCATCCCCATGGTCGTGGGGTGCGTCCTCGCCGCCGGCGGCATCTTGGCCACCAACGCCGTCCTCGGTCCCCACGTCGGGTTCAGCGACCTCGGCTGGACGTTGCCCATCGCCGGCATCGGGTTCGGCATCGCCCTCGTCCCGGTGACCTCGGCCGCCCTGACGGTGGTCCGGCCGGAACGGTCCGGCATGGCGGCGTCGGCGACCAACACCAGCCGGGAGCTCGGCGCGGTCATCGGGGTGGCGGTGCTGGGGTCGTTGGTCAACGCCCAACTGACCGGTGACCTGGCGGCCAAGCTGAAAGCCATCGGCATCCCACCCAGCTTCCAGGCCCTGGTGCTCCAGGCGGTGACCACCGGCGGCGTCGGTGGGGGTGGGGCCGCCAGCCAGGCGGAGCACTCGAAGAACGCCACCGTGGCCAAGATCGCCACCAAGGTGGTCCATGCGGCCTACGAAGCCTTCGGCAACGGCCTACACCTGGCGCTGGAGATCTCCGGTGGCCTACTGCTGTTGGGCGCGGTGGTGGCGTTCTTCACCATCCGCGGCGGCCGGTCCGACACCATCTACGGGGACCTCTAGGGCCTCCGCCTCCTCCCCGAACCGGGGCCGGCGCATCCACACGTAGGCCCCGGCGTACACGCCGCCGAACAGCACGGCCAATCCGCCCCAGAGAAGCCACACGCCCATCGCCGCCTCCTTCGCTCCTAGATTATTATGACACGATTAGATCGTACACGAACAGATAGTGCATGCACAAGTGTCGGGATGGAGGCAGAATGGGCACCATGGTTGAACCGTCCGACGACCTGCTGGCCCTCGAGCGGCAGGTGTGCTTCGCCCTGGCCATCGCCACCCGCAGCGTCCTCGCCGTCTACCGCCCGTTGCTGGAGCCCATGGGGCTCACCCACCCGCAGTACCTGGTGATGCTGGCGTTGTGGGGCCGGTCGCCGTTGTCGGTCAAGGAGATCGGCAACCTGCTGCAGCTGGACTCACCCACCCTGTCGCCGTTGCTCAAGCGATTGGCCGCCGCCGGGTTGATCACCCGCACCCGCAGCACCGACGACGAGCGGCAGCTGGCCATCGAGCTGACCGAGGCCGGGGTGGCCTTGCGCCAGCAAGCCCTCAACATCCCGCCAGCGGTGATCGACCGGCTAGGGGTCGACATCACCGAGCTCGAGTCGCTGCACGCCGCCCTCACCCGGTTGATCGCCGCCGCCAACACGGCCACCGGCGGGTCCCTGGCCCCAGCCGCCGCCGACGTCGGCTAGCCGGGGCCGCCGTCAGACCGGGCCGTCAGCCCTTTCGCAGCGGGTGGGCGGCGAAGAACCGCCACATGATGGCGTCGGCTGTGATGGAGAAGGTGGTGCGGCCCACCGCGGCCTGCAGCGCCGCCGACCCCTGGCTCCCCGGCCAGGCGTGGCCCCCGCCCTTGACGACGTACAGCTCCACCTGGGCCAGCGGCGGACAGCGGTACCGGATGAGGGTGACGTCGTCGGCCACCTTGGTACGCGACGATGCCGACCGGCAGCCGTTGCGCCTCGCCCAGTCGGCGGCGTCCTGGGGGATCGACGGGGCCTTCTTCAGGGCTTGGGCGTCCGACTGGCCGAGGGTGCCGCCGTGGCCTGTCGGCGCCGGGAGGGCGGCGGCGGTCTTCGACGGGGTCCCGTCGAAGTGCACGTAGGGATCGGCGGTGCCGTGGAAGGTGACCACCGGCACCGGCCTGGAGGGCTTGCAGCCGGCGATGTCCTGGATGCCCGCCACCGGGGCGACGGCGGCGATGCGGCCGGCGTACTGGCAGGCTATCGCCGACGCCAAGAAGGCGCCGTTGGAGTACCCGGTGGCGTACAACCGGTCCTGGTCGACGCAGAGCGTCCGTTCCACCGAGTCGAGGACCCCACCGACGAAGGCCATGTCCTGGCTGCCGATGGTGGCCTCCCACAGCGGGATGGGCTCTGTCACCGCCGGGGTGATGGTGATGAACCCGTGGGCCTCGCCGTATGTGCCCAGCGCCGACAACGTCACCTGGAGAGAGGCCGGTTCGGAGTAGCCGTGGAAGTCGAACACCACGGGCATCGGACTGCGGCCGTTGTAGGTGGTGGGGAGCTGCTGTACGTAGGTGCCGGTCCGGCCGCCGGCGGTCAACGGCACGGTGGCCTCCCCGGAGGCCGCCGGTGCGGTGCTCCGGCAGCCGGCCGACGGGTCGGCGCCCACCGTCGAGGCGGCGCCGGCCGGGGTCGCACCGATGGCCAGCCCGGGGGCACCGATGGCCAGCCCCGGGGGACCGGTCGGCAGCCGGACGGCTCCGTTCAGCCCGACGACGGCCAGGGCCGCGACTACGACGATGACCACCCCGACGACGGCACTTCTTCGCACTGGCTTTCCCCCCGAGACGCCGGGGATGGCGGCACCCCCGCGCTCAACCGTACCGCTCAGGAGGCCCGCAGGGCCGACCCGGGAGCCGGAGCCCCGGGGGTCCGGTCGATAAATGAGATGGGACCGCCAGTGGCTCAGAGGAACCGGTGGGTCGCCGGTTTCACCGGGCGCCGCCGCCCTCGAATATGTAATAACTGTTTCCCATCTAAGATTCAATCTTGGTATCTTTGGAGGGTTGGTCGCACCAACAGACCGGGCCCGATGCCCGGTGGCCATGGGGTGGGCGGGCCGGTCGGCGCCTGGGTGTCCGTTCCCGTGGAGGTCGGTGGCCGACCGGATCCCGCGATCGTTCCTTTCCCCGCATTCGAGGGGTCAGTCCGGCACCATGCATCCACGCCGTGGTCGGTACATAGCCATCTGATGGCGCCCGATGAATCTGATAATACCCGCAAAATACGGTATATACGAGGCTCCGTGCTTGGACAATATCACTGAATCATATTGTTAAGGACTCGATCGATATTTCTCCCCGTCGGCGACCCTTGTGGCCGGAGGTCGGGGGTGGTCGATGAGCATCCGAGCGGTCGTTGCCGCCAATAATTGGGTTCTGACCGGGTTGGCGAGCAGGCATCGGTACCGACGATGGTGTCGAACTCCTGAATAGATCGACCGACTAAAGGCGAATGAGTAGATCCGTGACCGCTAGATTTCCGGAACCTTAAAGCCAACTAAAGACGAAATTGTCGAATTGTGAACCCTCTGTTTCATGGGTTTACGGGTGCGAGGCGACCGTGTGACGATGTCGCCGCTGCCGAACCGCAGCAGTCCACTGACCCTCCCTTCCGGTTCCTGAACGGTGGCAGGAAGCGTTCTCGCCGGCGCGCGCCCGGAAGGGCCTAGTTCCTCGAGACAGGAGCAAAGTGATAGATCCGAAGCAGCCGCGGCCTCGCCGCGGCCTACGTCGAGCGATCCTGGCCGGGGCGGTCGCCCTGGCCTCGGCCGGCGGGCCCCTCCTCGGGGTCCTGGCCGACGCCCCGTCACCGGCCGGCGCCGCCCAGGCGCCCGGGGTGGTGGACTCGGGAAGCAACTGGACCGTGACCGAAGTGGCCGGTGGGTACCAGGTGGCCGTCACCCTCGGGGGGCAGCTGCCGACGATCGACAGCCTCCCGGAACTGGTCGCCGACGGCACGGTCCTCGGCCCGGCCACCGAGTCGGCCGACGGCCTCACCCTCAGCCTGACCACCACCGACCCGACCGTGGCCACCGCCAAGTCGGTGACCGCCGAGTGGACAAGCGGGGCACCCATCGACGTCTCCTCGCCGTCCGCCTCGCGGGTGGCCGGTGGCTCCGCCGGGCGGTCGGTGACGAGGACGAGCCAGCCCGTCGCCGGCACCGGTCCGACCGTCGCCACAAACCCGGCGGCGGCCACAACCACCGAGTACCTGGAGGCCGACTACAACTTCGGGGCCCAGGCCCAGACGCTGACCAACCTGGCCGGTCATCTCGGTGAGGTACAGGGGCGGATCTACCTGCCGGTCACACACAGCCGGCCCCACCCGCTGGTGATCTTCCTCCACGGGCGCCACGGCTCCTGCTACCAGTTGCCGACACAGCCGAAGCAGACGACGACGTGGCCCTGCCCGACCGGCTACGGGATCATCGACAGCTACGCCGGCTACGACGGGGCCGGCCAGGCCCTGGCCAGCCAGGGCGATGTCGTCGTCTCCATCGGAGCGGACGCCATCAACTCCTTCGACGGCACCTACGGCGCCGACGCCGGAGCGGCCGCTCGGGGTCAGGAGATCCTGACAACGCTGACCTGGCTGCAGAAGGCGAATGCCGGGGAGCCGGTCGTCTTCCACGATGCCCAGAAGGACCGGACAGTCACACTGACAGAGGCGCTGGCCGACGGGGACACAGTCACCGGGACGTCGCCCCTGCCGGCCGGCCAGATCAATGCCGCCGACCTGGTCGGAACGATGACATTCACAGACATCGGCGTCATGGGCCACTCCCGGGGCGGCGAGGGTGCGGCGACGGCGGTCAGCCTCAACGCCGGGCTCGCCCACCCCTGGCACATCAAGTCGGCCTTCCTGTTGGCACCGATCGACTTCACCCGGGACACCGTCCCCGGGGTGATCACGACGACCCTGCTGCCGTACTGCGACGGTGACGTCTCGACACAGCAGGGCCAGCACTTCTACGCCGACTCCCGCAACAACACCTTCGACGACGACGTCCTGCGCTCGGACATCTGGGTGATGGGGACCGACCACGACTTCTACAACCAGGACTGGACGCCGCCCACGCCGGGGGCCTCCGACGACTGGGGAGGAACCAACGACCCGGAGACGAGCCCCATCTGCGGCCTGACAGCCCCGACAACGCAGAGGCTGTCGGCGTCGCAGGAGTTCGCCGTCGGTTCGGCCTACGTGGCCGCCTTCTTCGAACTGACGCTCGGCAACCAGACCCAGTACATGGGGATGTTCGACGGCGAGCAGGCCGAGCCGGCGACCCTGCAGCCCTTCACCACAGTGCGGACGGTGACCAACCAGCCGTCGGCCACACGGGAGACCGTCGCTACCTTCGCCCAGGCGAACAGCCCCTACGTTTCGACGAGCGGATCCGCCACCCAGGCGGTGTGTGCCAGCCGGGACCAGCGGACCGTCACCCTGGGCTACCCGCCCTGCACCGTCACCTTCGGAAACGGGGCCAACGGGACGACCAAGCTGACCAACCAGCAACAGCCGTACTGGACGCCGGCCAGCTATGCCCCGAACGTGCCGCTCAATGCCATGACGCACCTGTCGTGGACGGCGGTCTCCACCACCAGCCGAACAGTGACGACGTACAGCTCGCTCACCGTCACCGTCCCTCCATCTGAGCGCGACGTCTCCCGGTTCGCCGAGATGACGGTCAACATGTCGCCGGACCAGACCACCAACACAGGCACGGGCCTGACAGTGACGGTCACCGACGGCACAGGGCACTCCTGGACGGGGACAGCGGCGGCTCTCAACAAGTGGTCGGTGGACCGTATGCCGACGAGCTCGACAACGACCTACCTGAAGAAGCTAGTGCTCCAGCAGGTCCGGGTGCCGACGAGCACGCTGTCGGGGGCCGGGGTCAACCTGGCCAACGTGAGCAGCGTCAAGTTCACCGCGGCCAAGGGATTGGACAACACCACAGGTGGTGGCGTCTACCTTCAGGATCTGACGTTCGACTCCCCGAGCCTGGGGACGCCGGACGCCGTGAACCTGCCGAAAGTCGACCTCTCCTCGATCAAGGTCAACGAGGGCAGTGGCCCCCACACCGATGAGGTGGCCGTCCACCTGGACGAGCCGGCCAGCACCCCGGTGACGACGTACCTGTCGACCATCGGGTCGGCCACCGGCTCGGTCGGCATCGCCGTCAGCCCGGTGACCTTCGCCCCGGGGACGACCTGCCAGGTCGTGACGGTGCCGGCCACCGGCAACTCGACACCGAGCGCCTCACCGTCGACGTCGTACAAGATCGCCGTCTCCGATCCGAACGACGCCGTGCTGGGGCTCACAGACTTCGGGACGATCACCGTCCGAGAGGACGACGGGGTCACCGGAGGGACACCGCTGCCCAACTTCGGGACACAGGGCACAGCCTGTGCCGAGTACCAGGCGCTGTCCCATCCGGGGACGTTGAAGGTGGTGGGGTCCGGCCTGGCTGGCACCTCCGTGGCCATCACCGGTAGCGGGTACCGCCCGAACGAGAGCGTCGCCTTCGCCGACGGCACCGTCCCGCTGGGCAGCGCCACCGCGTCGGCTTCGGGCACGGTGTCCTTCGTCGCCACGGTGCCCGGGACAGCCTCGGGGACCTACTCGGGGGTCGGCGCCGGCTCGGGGTACACCTCGACCGGCACTGCCTCTCCGGCGCCGACACCGACACCGGCCCCGTCGCCCGCTCCCACCCCCCCGGCGAAGGTCGCCACCGGGTACTGGGAAGCGGCCTCGGACGGCGGGATCTTCGCCTTCGGTGGCGCCACCTTCTACGGCTCCATGGGTGGGACGCCCCTGAATGCCCCGGTGGTCAACGTGGCGGCGACGCCCGACGACGGGGGTTACTGGGAGGTGGCCAGCGACGGCGGGGTGTTCGCCTTCGGTGACGCCGGCTTCTACGGGTCCATGGGCGGCACGACGCTGAACGCCACCATCATGGACCTGGTCCCGACCCCCGACGGGAAGGGCTACTGGGAGGTCGGCGCCGACGGTGGGATCTTCGCCTTCGGTGACGCCACCTTCTACGGCTCCATGGGCGGGACGCCCCTGAACTCACCGGTGGTGGCCTTGGCGGCCACCCCCGACGGGAAGGGCTACTGGGAGGTCGGTGCCGACGGCGGGGTGTTCGCCTTCGGTGACGCCGGCTTCTACGGGTCCATGGGCGGCACGAAGCTGAACGCCACCATCAGGGACCTGGTCCCGACCCCCGACGGGAAGGGCTACTGGGAGGTCGGCACCGACGGCGGCATCTTCGCCTTCGGCGACGCCGGCTTCTACGGCTCCATGGGCGGGACGCCCCTGAATGCCACAGTGGTGGCCATCGCCGACACCGACGACGGCCAGGGCTACTGGGAGGTCGGCGCCGACGGCGGCATCTTCGCCTTCGGGGACGCTCCCTACTTCGGGTCGATGGGCGGCCAGCCGCTCGACGCCCCGATCGTGGGGATGGCCACGTCGTAGCCGGTTCCCGATCCGACGGCCGACGAGGGCCGGGTCGCCGACGGTGGCCCGGCCCTCAGGCCGTCATCAGCTCTTCGTCACCGCTCCCGGGTCCGTCTCTATAGCCGTCGCCGAGCTCCCAGTACCACCAGGCCGCCCCCTGGTCCTCGTCGACCGGGAGGGTGACGGTCTCCCGCCACAGGGATGCCACGGCGATCAGGAGAAGGATCGACCCGACGGTCGCCCACCGGGTGGCGTCGTCCACCCCCTGGGTTATCTGGAACCGACGTCCGTCGATGGCGAACGAGTGCGAGGCGCCGGCGACCGCGCCGCCGATCACCCCGGCGACTACCGCCACCGACAGGCCGGTGGCCACCAGGGCAGCCACCACGGCCAGGGCCGACCACGGTGGCCGGTCGGCGTCGTCGGGTTCCTCCCGGGTCGGTGCTGCGCTGATCCGACCGGCTTCCTCGTCCATGCCGTCCCCCATTCGACCGCGGTCCGGCGATCGAGGCTAATGCATCAGGGGTTGAGCTCGGCGTACCGGAAGCAGGTGGCGAGGTGGTCGTTGACGACCCCGACGGCCTGCAGGTGGGCGTAGCAGATGGTGGAGCCGACGAACCGGAACCCCCGCTTCTTCAGGTCGGCACTGACGGCGTCGGAAAGAGCCGACGTGGGCGGCACCTGGCCGATCGAGCTCCATCCGTTCACCACCGGCTCGCCGTCGACGAAGCCCCACAGGTAGTCGTCGAACGAGCCGTGCTCCTGCTGGACGTCCAGGAAGTGGCCGGCGTTCCCGACGGTGGCCACGATCTTCTGCCGGTTCCGGATGATCCCGGTGTCCTGCATCAGCGCCTCGACCCGGCGATCGGTGAACCGGGCCACCTTGGCCGGGTCGAAATCGGCGAAGGCCTTCCGGTAGCCGTCCCGGCGCTTCAGGATGGTCAGCCAACTCAGGCCGGCCTGGGCCCCCTCGAGGATGAGGAACTCGAAGTGCCGGCGGTCGTCGTGCACCGGCACCCCCCACTCGGTGTCGTGGTACGGCCCCATCGGTGTCCCAGTGGCCCAGCCGCACCGGGAGCGGCCGTCGTCGGTCCATGCCGGAGATGTCGCCATCCCCGGAGCGTAGGCCGCCGCCCCCGATACTGGTCGCCGTGGGAACCACCGACCCGGCCGTCGACCCCGGTGACCAGTCAGGCGAGGCGGCCGTGCCGGCCGAGCCCGCCGAGCCCGCCCTTTCGGGTGGACGGGCCCGGGTGGCGCTGGTCGGGCTGTTCCTGCTGGCGGCCACCACGGGCATGGTCGACGCCACCGCCTACCTCGGGCTGGGCCGGGTGTTCACCGCCAACATGACCGGCAACGTCCTCCTGCTCGGGTTCTCCACGACCACCTCTCGCGGCGGCGGTTCGGGGACCGCCGTCCTCTACGGCAGCCTGGCCGCCCTGCTGGCCTTCGTGGTCGGTGCCCTGGTCGGTGCCGTCGCGGCCGGCCGGAGGGCCGCCGCCCCGCACGTGGGGGTGGGGTTCGCCCTGGAGGGGGTGCTGCTGGTCGCCGGGACCGCGTTGCTCTTCGACGGCGGCGCCACCAGCGACGGGCTTCGCTACGTCGTGCTGGTCCTGCTGGGGCTGTCGATGGGCGTGCAGAACGCCACCGTCCGCCGCATGGGGGTCCCCGACGTCAACACGACCGTGCTCACCACCGCCCTCGCCGGCCTGGCCTCCGACGTCGTGTCGGTGTCCGGCCGACCGGCCCGGGCCGGCCGCCGCCTGGCCACCGTGGCGTTCCTCTTCCTCGGCGCCGCCGCCGGCGCGGCGTTGGAGCACCAGCAGCCCCGGTGGAGCGCCGTTGGGGCGCTGGCCCTCCTGGCAGTCAGTGTCGGCCTCGTCGGCCGGAGCGGTCTGTTGCGAGCCGCTCGATAGGCCGAGCCCGCGGGGATCGGAGGGGCGGGCGCTCGGGGGGCAACCTTGGTCGTTTGCTCCAGTTCAGCCCAGCGAGAATTGCCAAAGACCCAGGTCAACGGCATGGCGATTCGCCGAGCTTCTACGCCGTCCTCCCAGGTCACGGCAATTCTCGCTGGGCTGAACTGGAGCAAATGACGGGAGGTCATGGCCCAACGTCGCCCTTACCGGCTCCCGGCCGATGGTCAGGTGGGCGCCGACGGCCGGTCGCCTCGGGCCAGCCGGTAGAGGACGTGCCGCCGCAGCGGATGGCCGACGGGGAGGGCCGGATGATCGAAGTCCCCATCCGGGTCCCGGACCATGCCGAGCCGCGCCATCACCGCCCGTGACCGCTGGTTGCCGAACGTGGTGAACGACACGATCTCGGTGAGACCAAGGTCGTCGAAACCGAACTCGAGGCCGGCCCTGGCGGCCTCGGTGGCGTATCCCCGTCCCCAGCACGACCGGGCCAATCGCCACCCGATCTCCACCGTCGGGGTGAACGGCGCGTCGAAGGTGGCCGGGCTCAGGCCGACGAACCCGGCGAACGGCACCTGGCCGGGGACCTCGACCGCCCACAGGCCGTAGCCCCGAGCAGCGAAGCCCTCCTCGATCCGATCGGCCAGCTCGTCGCTGGCCGCCCGGGTCAGCGGGGTCGGGAAGTACCGCATCGTCTCGGCGTCGGCGTTCAGGGCGGCAAAGGGATCACGGTCCTCCGGTTGCCACCTCCGGAGGACGAGCCGGTCCGTGACCAGGATGGGACCGGCGCCCGATCCTCCACCGCCTTCGGGGCCGCCACCGTCGGTGCCGCTTCCGGTCACCCCTTCTCGGCCTGCTCCCGGGCCCACCGGTAGTCGGCCTTGCCGGACGGGGACCGCTGGACCCGGTCCACGAACACCACCGCCTTCGGCAGCTTGTAGCGGGCGACGTACCCGGCGGCGTGGGCGACGATGTCGTCGGCGCCGACCCCGCCGGTTCCGGTCTCGGTGCCGTCGCGGAGCTGGACCACGGCGACGACTTCCTGGCCCCACCGCTCGCTGGGCCGTCCGGCCACCACCACGTCGACCACCGCCGGGTGGCCGGCGATGGCCCGCTCGACCTCCTCGGCGAAGATCTTCTCGCCGCCGGAGTTGATGGTCACCGAGTCCCGGCCGAGCAGCTCGATCTCCCCGTCGGGGAGATGGCGGGCGCGGTCGCCCGGGATGGAGAACCGGACGCCGTCGATGACCGGGAACGTGCGGGCCGTCTTCGCTTCGTCGCCGAGGTACCCGAGCGGGACCTCCCCGGCTTGGGCCAGCCAGCCGTTCCCCTCGTGGCCGGGCTGGAGCACGGCGTCGAAGGTCTCGCTGACCACCACCGTGCCGGGACCGGGCACGAACCGGCCGGCGGTGCCGGCGTCGGTGGTCACCGAGTGCATCTGCGCCCCGGTCTCCGACGACCCGGCGGAGTCGCTGATGATCAGCGACGGGATGCGGGCCAGGGCGAGCTGCCGGACGGCCGGGGTCAGCGGGGCGCCACCGTTGCCGACGGCGATCAGCGACGAGGTGTCGTAGGTGGCCCGGTCCAGCTCGTCCAGCAGCGGCCGCAGCATGGCGTCCCCGACGATGGTGAACGTGTTGACCCGTTCCCGTTCGACCGTCCGCCACACGTCGGCCGGGTCCAGCCGCCGTGGGTTGTCCGGCAGGACGACGGTGGCGCCGTCGGCCATCAACATAAAGGTGGCCCACTGGGCGGCCCCGTGCATCAGCGGCGGCAGTAGCCCCACCCGCAGCCCCATCCCCTGGCTGGCCTTCTCGGCCAGGTCGTCGTAGCTGGTCACCCGTTCCCAGGTCCCCACCTTCCGGCCGCCCATGGCGGCGACGAAGATGTCGTGCTGCCGCCACAGCACCCCCTTGGGCATCCCGGTGGTGCCGCCGGTGTACAGGATGTAGAGGTCGTCCGGCGACGGCTCCACCGGCGGCCCGTCCGGGGATCCGGCCGCCAGGGCGTCCTCGTAGCGGACGGCGCCCGGGATCGGGTCGTTGCCGGACTCGTCGTCGACGTGCAGCAGGACGTCGACCGACGGGACGTCGTCGAGGACCTCCGCCAGGGTCGGCGCCAGGGAGGCGTGGTAGACGACCGCCCGGGGGGTGCCGTCGTTCAGCAGGTACCGCAGCTCCTCGCCGACGTACCGGTAGTTGACGTTGAACGGCGCCACCCGGGCCCGGTAGGACCCGAGCATGCCCTCCAGGTACTCGTTGCCGTTGTACAGCGCCAGCGCCACGTGGTCCTGCCCGGACTGGTGGCCGGCCAACCCGGCCCGTTCGGCGTGGAGGCCGAGCCCGTGGTCGTGCAGGTACGACGCCAGCCGCCGAGACCGTTCGGCCAGGGCCCCGTAGGTGACCCGACGCTCCCGCCACACCAGGCAGTCCCGATCGGGGAACACCCCGGCAATGGTCTCGAAGGCCAGGGCCAGGTTGAACTGGGGCACCGGACCTCCACCGCGGCCGGCCCCCCCGGTACCATGGGAAAACGTCATCTCACCGAGGCTAAACCACCGGGTGCCGTCCTGCCGGGGCGCCGTCCGTCTACCTCTCCGCTGGCGGCATCTGGGCCGCCTGCCTCCACGGCGCCGGCCTCCGCGCCGCCGGCGTCACCCCCCTCTGATCGACAGGGCGATCGGCGGCCGGCCCGGCACCACGGGCAGTCGGAACACCGGTAGCCGCAGCAGCGCCGCCGCTTTCGCCCGGGGGTCGGGAGGTGGGTCGGGAGCGGGGTCAGGCGCCGGGCCGGGGCCGGGGGCCGGGACGGCGACGTAGGGTCCCCACGGCCCGAACCCGAGGTGGAGCATGGCGACGGGGCGGGGCGGGGTTGTGAAGCTGGGGACCAGCGACCGCCAGGGGGTGTACAGCAGCCAGGCCCCCGCTTGGTCCGTGAACACCGACGGCTCCCCGGGCCCCTCGCCCTGGCTGTTCGAGCCCAGCCAGGGGGTCGGCGACGTGTCGGCGCAGGGGCCCAACGGTCCTGTGCACCGGGCCACGCCGATGGCGTAGGCCGGTTGGTTGAACCAGCCACCCGAGTAGAACAGCCAGTAGGTGCCGTCCACCTCCACCAGGTCCGGCGCCTCCACGATCCGGCCCTGCCACGGCTCGTCCGGGCCGAAGATCCTGGTGGGCTGCCCGAGCAGGTGGAGGCCGTCGGCGCTGACCGGCTGCGAGTACACGTTGGTCAGCTCGGTGCCTGTCACGTCGGCGTTGTCGTCCGACTTCCAGATCACGTAGGTGGTGCCGTCGCCGTCGACGAACGTCCTCGGGTCGATCGACCCGCGCTGGTCCAGCTGGCAGATGAACGGCTGCGGCTCGGGGGTGAACGGCCGGGCGGGGGAGGCGGCGACGGCCGCGCCGATGCACTCGTCCGGTGGGTCGACACCGGCGACGATGGAGGTGAAGTACATCACCCACTGGTGTCCGAACCGATGGACGTCCGGCGCCCAGACGAACCCGGGCACCGCCCAAGCCGGCAGCACCGGCATGGCGTCGCTCACCACCCCCAACTGGCTCAGGGTGGGACCCGACTGCACCGGGACGTAATCTGTCGGCTGGTTGCCCTCGCTGGTGTACAGGTAGTACTTCCCGTTCACCGTCAGCAGGAACGGATCCGGGGCGTCCCGGCCCCCGACGATCATCTGGCCCGGGGCGGCCGACACCGCGGCTGTGGCCGGCGGCGGCAGGTCGGCCGGCGCCTGGCCGGCCGATGACGTGGTCGCCCCGGCCCGGACGGCGCCGGTGGTGGCGGCGAGAGTCGCCAACACCACGAGGGTCGCCAAGACCACCAGGGTCGCCAAGACCACGAGACTCGCCAAGACCACGAGGGTCGCCGACAGGATGCCCCGACGGGTCGTCGTCACGATGCCCGCCGGGCGGCTTGGGGATGAGCTGGGGACGCGACCGGGCTGGCTGGGGACGACGCGGGGCCTTCCTGGGGATGCCGTCGGTATTTGTGGGGAGAAGGTCTGGATTTTGTGGCAGCCACTTGATCTCGGGTGGCAACAGGCGCACGCTGGCGACAGATCGGGTAACCAAGACCCGCCGACGGGACCGAGGGCAACCGAGGGACCGGCGAACAGCAGGCCGAAAGGTCGGTTGGGCGATCCGAACGGGAGCCGTGAGGCGACCGGGAGGACCGGCAGGGGAGGCCGCGAGGCCGCCCCGGGCCGGGGCGAGTGGCGGTACCCGGCAGGTGGCTCGTGACTGAGACCGCCGGCTTCCCTGGAGTCGGCGGGACGGGCCCCGGAGTGGGATTGTCCGACACGGTCCCGCTCGCAGGGGCAACGGGTCACTACGGGCGTGGCCCCGAGGAGCTGGACGGCTTCGGCCGGACGGTTACTCGGGGCTGCGTCGCGTCCGGGGTCGCCTCCCGGGCCGCGTCGGGGCACCACGTCCACCGGCCCGCGGCTCCTCGGCGCCCCCCGCCCCCCCGACGCCGGCACGGTCAGTCGGCGTGGGCGTGGGTCCGGACGGCGGCCGGGGCGTCGTCGACCCCGCAGGGGTCGTCGTAGTCGGCGCACCGCTCGCACTCCAGCTCGAAGGTGGTGTGGGCGATGCCGAACGGGCCGGTCACCTCGGCCTTGACCCGCCCACCGACTTCCTGGGCCTGTTCGAGGGTGGGGTGGCCGGTCAGGACGAGATGGGCGGACAGCGCCCGGAAGTCACTGGACAGGCTCCAGACGTGCAGGTCGTGGACCTCGCCGACGCCGGCGACGCCGGTGATGGCTCGCCGGAGGTCGGCCAGGTCGACGTCGGCGGGGGTGGACTCCAAGAGGACGTCGGCGCTCTCCTTGACCAGCTTCACTGCCTCGACGGTGATGAGGACGGCGACCACCAGGGAGGCGGCCGGGTCGAGGCGGTCCCAGCCGCCACCTCCGGTGACCACGATGACGACGCCGGCCACCAGGACCACGAACGAGGCGGCCACGTCGGACGCCATGTGGACGAAGGTGGCCCGCATGTTGAGGTCGTGACTGCCGTCGCGCAGGACGAGGGCGGCGACCCCGTTGGCGACGATGGCCGCAGCGGCCACGGCGACGACGATGCCGCCTTCGACCTGGGTGGGGTGGACCAGCCGGTAGACGCTCTCGGCGACGATGGCCACGGTCACCACGGCCAGGGTGCCGGCGTTCATGAGGGCGGCGAGGATGGTGCCGCGGTGGTTGCCGAACGACCGGGCGTCGCTGCGGGGCCGGAGGGCCCACCGGACCGCTATCAGGGACACCACGACGGCGACGATGTCCGTGACGTTGTGGCCGGCGTCGGCCAGGAGGCTGGTGGAGTGGGCCACCAGCCCGGCGACGACCTGGCCGACGACCAGGACGACGTTGATGGCCAGCGCCACCAGCAGGCGGGCGGACCGGGTCACGACAGCCCGGGTCCGGTCACCGGACGGTGCCCCATAGGGTGGCCGGTCGCTCGCCCCGACCGACCTGGGCCGCCAGGTCGGCCTGGACGACGACCAGGTCGTCGGGGTGGGTGACCCCGATGCAGCGGCCTCCGGCCCGGAGCACCCGGAAGGGGTCGGCGGTGAGCCCCTGCGGACGGTCGCCGGCGAGGAGGCGGCCGACCAGCTCGGGGAGCAGGACCTCTCGGTCGGGGGTGGCGCCGCCGTCGGACCCGGCGGCTTCGGCCATGGCGGCCCGGAACACCGGGCGCATGTCGGCACCGAACCCCCACAGGTTCATCGACACCAGTTCGTCCCCGTCGAGCTCTTCGGGCGACCGGCCGTCCTTGGCCACGAACCGACCGTCGCCGGTGGCGCAGACCTGCCGACGCTCGTCCACCGACTGCAGCAGCCCGTCGTCGCCCACCCGGCAGATCCCCCGGGTCACCGGGGCCTCGCCGACCCCGGCGTGGCGAAGGCGGAAGCCCACCAGGCAGTTGGAGCCCTCGGTCGACAGGTGGCCGGCCAGCTGGGTCAGGGCGGGCTCCCCGTAGAGGTCGTCGGCGTTGGCCACCCCGAACGGGGCGCCGTCGGGAAGGTGGGGCTCGGCAGCCAGGGCGGCGTCGACCGTTCCGAGGGGGGTCTCCTGGATGGCGAACCGGGCGTCGACGGCGTCGGGCCAGGACTGTTCGACGTGGTACCGGATGGCCGGGCCGGTGCTGGGGCCGATGACCAGGACGAGGGTGCCGAAGCCGGCCGACAGGGCGTCGCTGGCCAGCAGGTCGATGACGGCTTCGCCGTTGGGGCCGACAGGGGCCAGGGGCTTGACCCCGCCGTACCGGCGGGCACGACCGGCGGCGAGGATGACCAGGGTGGGTCGGCTCATGCCCCCCAGCGTAGAACGGCGCTGGCCCAGGTCATCCCCCCACCGAACCCGGACAGCAGCAGCCGGTCGCCATGGTGTACCAGACCGCTGGCGACGGCGTGGTCGAGGGCCAGGGGGATCGACGCCGACGAGGTGTTGCCGTAGCGGTCGATGATCACCGAGGTCTTCTCCTCGGGGATCCCCAGCCGCTGGCCGGCGGCCTGGATGATACGGAGGTTGGCCTGGTGGGGGACGAAGGCGTCGACGTCGGCGGCGGTCATCCCGGCGTCGGCCAGCGCCTGCGCGGCCGAGTCGACCACCACCCGGACGGCCTTGCGGAAGACCTCTTTGCCGTCCATCGACAGGTAGCCGCCGTGGTCGCACTTCAACAGGTGGCGCAGGGTGCCGTCGGCCCCGGTGTTCCAGCTGAGGAGGTCGCCGGGCCCGTCGACGGCTTCGAGGACGACGGCGCCGGCCCCGTCGCCCACCAGCACGGCCAGGCTCCGGTCGTCCCAGTCGACGATCCGGCTCAGCGTGTCGCAGCCGACCAGCAGCACCCGGTTGGCCCCGGTGGCGAGGAGGCCGGCCGAGGTGATGAGGCCGAACATGAACCCGGTGCAGGCGGCGTTGACGTCGAAGGCACCGCCGGGGATCCCGAGGCCGGCCTGCACGGTGGCGGAGGTGGCCGGGACCTGGGCGTCCGGGGTGGTGGTGGCCAGGACCACCAGGTCGATGTCGGTGGGCGCCAGCCCGGCCCGGTCCAGGGCCTGGTGGCCGGCCTCGATGGCCAGCCCGGAGGTGGTGCCGCCGATCCGGCGCTCCCGGATGCCGGTCCGCTCGGCGATCCACCCGTCGCTGGTGTCCAGCCGGACCGCCAGGTCGTCGTTGGTGAGGACCTTGTCCGGGACGGCCATCCCGCAGCTGAGGACCTTGATGCCGCGCACCGGTTACCTCCCGTCGCCGAGTCCGGCGGCGATGCCGGGGCCGGCGGCCACGGCGTGGATGCCGACGTAGGCCGCGTCGCCTTCGATGACCCCGCCGGTGTTCACGGCCAGCCCCAACCGGGCGCCTTCCACCTGCCGCGGCCCGCCGCGGCGGCGGAGGTGGGTGGCCAGCTCGACCACCTGGGCGAGGCCGGTGGCTCCCAGCGGGTGGCCGCGGCCGACCAGGCCGCCACTCGGGTTGACGGTGATGCCACGGCCACCGATGGCGGTGTCACCGGCCAGGGTGGCCGGTCCGGCCTCGCCATGGCCGAACAGGCCGAGACACTCGAGGGCGTAGATCTCCTCGGGGCTGGTGGCGTCGTGGAGCTCCACCAGGTCGAAGTCGTCGGGCCCGACCCCGAACAGGTCCCAGGCGGCCCGGGCGGTCTCGGCCAGCCGATCGTGGTAGTCGAGCTCGCCGTTCCCGCTCCGGGCCATCGACCCGACGATCCGGGCGGCGTCGGCCGGCGCCCGGTCCAGCGGGGCGAGGACGATGGCGGCGGCCCCGTCGGTGAACGAGCTGCACATCAGCCGGGTGAGGACGCCGGCCACCTGGGGGGCGGCCAGCACCTCCTCCACGGTGGTCGGCTTGGTGATCTGCGCCATCGGGTTGCGGCTGGCGTTGTAGCGGGCTTTGACGGCGGCGGCGGCGATCTGCTCCAGGGTGGTGCCCCGGTCGTTCATGCACTGCCTCGCCCAGAAGTCGTTGAGGCCCATCAGGATGCTGCCGGCCGGATTGCCCTGCTCCTGGAGCCGGGCGTGCATGTCCGCCCGGTAGTCGGCCGGCAGGCCGTCCTCGATACCGGCCAGGGTGCCCGCCCGGTCGCCGGTCCACATCTTCTCGACCCCGAGGACCAGCACCGGCCCAGCGGCCGAGGCGGCGGTGAGGGTGCCGAGGTGCAGGGCGGACGTGCCGCCGGCGCAGGAGTTGTCGACGTTGATCACCGGCACGTCGCCGAGGCCGGCCTTCCGGAGCCACGACTGCCCCCGGATGCACCCCTGGTCGCAGAGGCGGCCGCCCATAGCGTTCGCCGAGATCACCAGGCCGAGCTGGCGGGGTTCGATGCCGGCGTCCACCAGGGCTTCGTGGACGGCCTGGTCGGCCATCGCCTCGGGGGTCATGTCCCGACGGCTCATGTCCGTCAGGCCCGTCCCCAGGATCGCGACGGGGTTGATCACGCGGGTACCTCCACCAGCTCGGGCCGGGCCGGGGACGCCGCCGCCCCCGGCCACGCCGGGGACAGGGCGCCGACCAGCTCGGCGAAGTGGTCGACAGCTCGATCGTCGGCGACCATGACCACGACGTGGTCGGCCCCGGCGGCGAAGAACCGGTGCACCTCTTCGGCGCAGCGCTCGGCCGGACCGGCCACCAGGTGGCGGTCGAACGCCTTCGGCGGGATCCGGTACAGCGAGGACAGCCAGCGGGCTCCCCGCTCGTGTACCTGCCGGTCCCCACCCACGGCCACCATGGCGACCACGGCGGCCGTCACCGCCTCGGCCGGCCGGCCGGCGGCCACGGTGTCGTCGCGCAAACGCCCCAATGTCGTCGCGAACTGGTCGGGTCCGAGGAAGAGCGGCACCCAGCCGTCGGCGGCCCGGGCCGCCCGACGTCGGGCGGCGTCGCTGGAACCGCCGACCCACAGCGGCACCGGGGCGGGGGCCGGCTCCTGCCGGTAGTCCACATCCGGCTCCCCGGCGCTGGCCCAGGCGGCCCGGACCTCGGCGATCCCCACGTCCATCTGCCGGCCCCGGTCGCCGAAGTCGACCCCGGCCATCTCGTACTCACCGGGGTGGCTGCCGGCGCCGACCCCGAGGACGAACCGGCCACCGGAGAGCAACTGCAGGGCGGCCGCCTGCTTGGCCACCGCCGCCGGCCGGCGGAGCGGAAGCTGGAGGACGCACGTCCCCAAGGTGGCCGTCCGGGTGGCGGTGGCCGCCACCGTCAACGTGGTGAGGCACTCCAGCATCGGGCTGGGCCAGAAGAGGTGGTCGACGGCCCACAGGGCCCCGGCCCCGGCCGCTTCGGCCGCTCGGCAGGTCTCGACCAGCCAATCGGTAACACCGTTAGTAGTACCTTTGTTCGCACCTAGGGTACTACCACTCTGACCAGGGGAAAAGGCCCATTGGGTGGTGGGAAGGATGAGCCCTACGGACCCGCTTCCGGCAATCGGTGGCACCGAGGGCACGGCATATCCTACGCGCGCTAGCACCCGGGTGCGCCACCACGTCTGCCGGTCAGCCGTCACGGCCCCGTCACGGCCGCCGCACGGCGGTGTCCTCCCGCCGCCACGGCGGTGGCAACCCGTAGGGTGTGCCCCCGGAATGGGCCACCCTCCTCGACGTCGATGGCACCCCCGACGTCGAGGGGTCCCGGACCAGCGGGTGGTCGTCGGCATCGTCTACGTCGTGACGATGTTCACGAGCATCCTGGACTCGACGGTGGTGAACGTCGCCCTACCGACGATGGCCCGGGACTTCCACGTCGGTACCTCGTCCATCCAGTGGGTGGTCACCGGCTACCTGCTCAGCTTGGCCGTGTTCATCCCGGTGTCGGGGTGGGTCGGTGACCGCATCGGGACCAAGCGGGTCTTCCTGGCCGCCCTGGCGTTGTTCACGGTGGCCTCCGCCCTCTGCGGGCAGGCCCAGAGCGTCACCGAACTGGTGATCTTCCGGGTCCTCCAGGGGGCCGGCGGCGGGATGTTGATGCCGGTGGGGACGGCCATGCTGTACCGGGCGTTCCCTCCCCACGAACGGGCCCGGGCGACGTCCATCCTGATCATCCCGACGGTCGTCGCCCCGGCGTCCGGTCCGGTCATCGGCGGCCTGCTGGTCGACGCCCTCAGCTGGCGGTGGGTGTTCTACGTCAACGTCCCCATCGGCATCGCCGCCCTGGCCTTCGGTGCGCTGTACCTCCACGAGCACCGGGAGCCACCTCGCGGGACGTTCGACCTGCTCGGCTTCGGGCTCGCCGGGGTCGGCCTCCCGTTGGTGCTCTACGCCATCAGCCAGGGACCGGAGGTCGGCTGGGGAGCCCCCGAGGTGGTGGGGACCCTGCTCGGCGGTCTGGCCTGCTTCGGGGTGCTGGTGCCCTGGGAGCTGCGGCACCACGATCCGATGCTGCGGCTGGGGCTCCTCCGGGACCGACTGTTCGCCCTGTGCACCCTCACCGGGGTGTTCGGGTTCGCCTCGTTCCTGGGCATCCTGTTCGTCCTCCCACTGTTCTTCCAGGAAGGTCTCGGGGTGTCGCCCCTCGTGTCGGGGTTGACGACCTTTCCCGAGGCCGTCGGGGTGGCGGCGGTGTCACAGCTGGTGGCCAGGGTGTACCCGCGGGTGGGTCCACGCCGGTTGATGGCCGGCGGGTTGGTGGGGGTGGCCGTCGCCATGCTCCTGCTCACCCTCGCCGGCCACGGCACCAGCCTGTGGTGGGTGCGCTTGATCATCTTCGGCATGGGCGCGTCGATGTCGTTCGTGTTCGTCTCCCTGCAGACCGCCACCTTCGCCCGGATCTCCCCGGCGGACACCGGGCAGGCGTCGGCGATCTTCAACACCCAGCGCCAGGTGTCGTCCGCCCTGGGGGTGGCGGTGCTGGCCAGCGTCCTCACCGCGGTGACCCCCACCGTCGGGACCGGCCCGACGCCGGTCACCGGAGCCGTCGACCTGGCCGGCTTCCACGCCGCCTTTGCCGCCGCAGCTGTCATCGCCGTCATCGGGGCGGTGGCGGCCCTGTGGATCAGGGACGCCGACGCCGCCAACACCATGCACCCAGGACCGGGGCCGGCGTTGGCCGCCGAGGAGGCCGGGTAGGCCAGCCCTCCGGCCGTGGGGGAGGGAGCCGGACCCCTACGACCGGGACCGGGCCGGCTCGATGACGGCCATGGTGCACCGGGCCCGGCAGATGTCGCGGCCGGCGTCGTCGGTGAGGGCGATGTCCCAGACCTGGACGGTCCGGCCCTTGCGGATCGGGGTCGCCACCGCGGTGAGGGTGCCGTCGCGCACCGCCCGGAGGTGGCTGGCGTTCAGCTCGATCCCCACCACCTGGTGCCCCGGGGGGACCGACAGGGCGGCGCCGAAGCTGGCCGCCGACTCGGCCAACAGGGCCGACACCCCGCCGTGCAGGATCCCGTACGGCTGGTGCACCTTCCAGGTCACCGGCAACCGGAGCACCACCCGGTCGCCGGTGGCCTCCACCGTCTCGATGTCCAGCACCTCGCCGACGGTGCCCTTGCCCAAGGTGAGGGGTGGGGTGTCGCGGTCGTCGGGGGTTGCCTGGTCGGTCATGGAACGAGGAGCCTAACGGGGCAGGGCCACCGGTAGCATCGGCTGGTGCCCCCGGACGTGGTGGACCTGCGAAGCGACACCGTCACCCGGCCGACCGCGGCGATGCGACGAGCCATGGCCGAGGCGGAGGTGGGCGACGACGCCTACGGGGAGGACCCCACGGTCAACGCCCTGGAGGCCGCCTACGCCGAGAGGGTGGGGAAACCGGCGGCCCTTTTCGTCCCGTCGGGGACCATGGCCAACCAGATCGCCGTCCGGGTGCTCGCTCCGCCGGGCAGCCTGGTGGTGGCCGGCCGCCGGCAGCACGTGGTGGCCTACGAGCTGGGTGCCGCCGCCCAGAACGCCGGCGTGCAGTTCCACCCCGTCGACGACGCCGACGGGACGGTGGCGGCCGCCGACGTCACCTGGGCCCGGGAGGCCGGGGAGTACCACCACCCGACGGTGTCGCTGGTGTGTGTGGAGAACACCCACATGCCGGCCAACGGCGCCCCCTGGGACTTGGTGGCGCTGGCCGCCCTGCAGGCAGCCGCCGGGCCGGTGCCCATCCACATGGACGGGGCCCGGTTGTTCAACGCCGAGGTGGCCACCGGGGTCCCGGCAGCCGCCATGGCGGCGGCGGCCACCACCGTGATGTCCTGCCTGTCCAAGGGGCTGTGCGCGCCGGTCGGGTCCCTCCTCGCCGGCCCCGCCGACGTCATCGCCGCCGGCCGGGTCGTCCGCAAGCGGCTCGGTGGGGGGATGCGGCAGGCCGGCATCCTGGCCGCCGCCGGGCTCGTCGCCCTGGAGCAGATGGTGGACCGGCTGGCCGACGACCACGCCCGGGCCGGCCGCCTCGCCACCGCCGTCGCCGACCGCTGGCCGGACGCCGGGCTGGACCCAAAGGCGGTGCTGACCAACATCGTCGTGTTCTCCCCGCCGTCCCCCGAGAAGCTGCTCGACCACCTCCACGGCGAGGGTGTCCTGGCCGGCATGGTCGCCCCGGGGGTGGTCCGGCTGGTCACCCACCACGACGTCGACGACGCCGGGATCGACCGGGCCATCACCGCCATCAGGTCGGCGCCGTGAACTCAGTCGCCCTACGGGAGGCGCCATGAAGGTCAGGATCGGCATCGGTACCGGGGCGGCCGGGATGGACGGCACCGACCTGGCGCGGCTCGCCGACGACCTGGTCGACCTGGGGTTCGACTCGTTGTGGCTGCCGGAGCTGCTGACCGGCGACGGCGCCGACCCGCTGGTCGGCCTGGCGTGGGCGGGAGCCCACAACCGGAAGCTGAAGCTGGGCACCACCATGCTGCTCCCCGGCCGCAACCCGGTCCGGCTGGCCAAGCAGGTGGCCAACCTCGACGCCCTGTCCGGCGGCCGGTTCCTGGTCACCTTCGTCCCGGGGCTCGCCCACGGCCCCGAACGCGACGCCGTCGGAGTCCCTCCGGCCGAGCGAGGGGCGGCGTTCGACGAGGTCTTCCCGCTGCTCCGCCGGCTGTGGTCAGGGGAGGCCATCACCTACGACGGGCCCCTCGGCCGGTTCACCGACGTGTCCGTGTCGCCGGGGCCGGCGCAGGACCCGTTCGACGTCTGGCTCGGCGGCCTCGCCCGGTCGACGCTGGAACGGTGTGGCCGCCTGGCCGACGGCTGGCTGCCGGCCATGTGCGGACCTGCCGAAGCGGCCGCCGGGCGGAAGGTGGTCGACGAGGCCGCCGAGGCCGCCGGCCGGACCATCGACCCGGAGCACTTCGGGATGAGCATCGGCTACGCCCGCCGGGCCCTGGACGACCGGGTGGCGGCGGCCCTGTCCGCCCGGGCGAAGGGCCGCCCGCTGGACGACCTGGTCCCGGTCGGCCTGCCGGCGCTGCGCCACCACCTGGAGCGGTTCATCGCCGTGGGGTTCTCCAAGTTCGTCCTCCGGCCGCTGGCCCCCCCGGGGGACTGGCGACGCGAGCTGGAGGACCTGGCCGCCGCCGTCGGCGACCTCCAGACCTGAGGTCAGCGGAGCAGCTCCACGATCCCGGCGATGTCGAGGTCGCCTGTGCCCCGGTCCGCCAGTTCTTCGTAGCGCTCCCGGGCCCGGGCCGCCAGGGGGAGGGCCAGGCCGGTGCCGTCGGCCAGCTGTTCCATGAGCCGCAGGTCCTTGGCCCCGAGGACGGCGCTGAACCACCCCCGGTGATCGCCGGCCACGATGTCGTCCAGCCGGTTCCGGAGAGCCGGCGCCACCAGGGGGCTGCCCCCGAGGAACGTGGCCAGGACGTCGTCGTCGAGGCCGACCGCCTGGCCGGTGGCCACCGCCTCGGCCAACGTGGCGATCCCCGTCATCAGGAGGTAGTTGCCGATCACCTTCAGGGTGGTCGCCGTCCCCGGGTCGTCACCAACCCACCGGTGGCTGTCGGACAGCGACGACCACACCGGCTCCAGGGCGTCGGCCGCCTCCCGGGGGCCGCCGATCAGATAGGTGGCCGCGCCGTCGCGGACCGCCTGGGGCGCCCCGAAGATCGGCGCCGACAGGGTAGGGCCGGAACGGCCGCCGGCCACCTCCCGGGACGTCGCTGGCGACACCGTGCTCAGGTCCACCAGCACCGTGCCGGCCGGCAGCGACTGGCCGAGGGGACGGTCACCGTCGAGCACCACCGCCCGGACCGCGGTGTCGTCGGCCAGCGACAGGAACACGGCAGCCGCGTCGGCGGCGGCATCAGCCAGTGAGGCGGCCGACCGTCCACCGGCTTCCACCACCTCGCCGTCCCGACCCGGCGTCCGGTTCCACACCGTCACCCGGTGACCGCCGGCCAGTAGCCGGACGGCCACCGCCCGGCCCATGCCGCCGAGGCCGACCACCGCGACGTCCATCGCTCGACCTGGCGCCGCCGCCGGCCCGGACCTCAGTAGCGGTAGGTGTCCGGCTTGTACGGCCCACCCACCGGCACCCCGATGTAGGCGGCCTGCTCCGGGCTGAGGGTGGTCAACCGCACCCCGAGGGCGTCCAGGTGGTAGCGGGCGACCTGCTCGTCGAGGTGCTTCGGCAGCACGTACACCTTGGTGTCGTAGTGCTCCGCCCGGGTGTACAGCTCCAGCTGGGCCATCGTCTGGTTGGTGAACGACGCCGACATCACGAAGCTCGGGTGCCCGGTGGCGTTGCCCAGGTTCAGCAGCCGACCCTCGGACAGGACGATGATGGCGTGACCGTCCGGGAACACCCACTTGTCGACCTGCGGCTTGATGTTCACCCGTTCGACCCCGGCGGTGGCGATGAGCCCGGCCATGTCGATCTCGTTGTCGAAGTGGCCGATGTTGCCGACGATGGCCTGGTGCTTCATCTTGGCCATGTGGGCGGCGGTGATGATGTCCTTGTTCCCGGTGGTCGTGACGAAGATGTCGGCGTACCCGACGACGTCGTCGAGGGTGGCCACCTGGAACCCCTCCATGGCCGCCTGCAGGGCGCAGATCGGGTCGATCTCGGTCACGATCACCCGGGCGCCCTGACCCGCCAGCGACTGGGCGCACCCCTTGCCGACGTCGCCGTAGCCGCACACCACGGCCACCTTGCCGCCGATCAGCACGTCGGTGCCCCGGTTGATGCCGTCCACCAGCGAGTGCCGGCAGCCGTACTTGTTGTCGAACTTCGACTTCGTCACCGAGTCGTTGACGTTGATGGCCGGGAACAGCAGCTCGCCGTTCCGCTGCATCTCGTACAGCCGGTGCACCCCCGTGGTGGTCTCCTCGGTGACCCCCTTGATGCCGTTGGCGATGGCCGTCCACCGGTTGGTGTCCTCGGCCAGGCTCCGGGTCAGCAGGTCGAGGACCACCCCCATCTCCTCGGACTCCGCCGTCGACGGGTCCGGCACCGCGCCGGCCTTCTCGAACTCCACCCCCTTGTGCACCAGCAGGGTGGCGTCACCGCCGTCGTCCAGGATCATCGTCGGGCCGGTCTCCCCGGGCCAGCGGAGGGCCTGGTCGGTGCACCACCAGTACTCCTCCAGGGTCTCCCCCTTCCAGGCGAACACCGGCACCCCCTTGGGGTCCGCCAGGGTGCCGTCCGGCCCCACCGCCACCGCCGCCGCGGCGTGGTCCTGGGTGGAGAAGATGTTGCAGCTCGCCCACCGCACCCGGGCCCCCAGGGCCGTCAGCGTCTCGATCAGCACCGCCGTCTGCACCGTCATGTGCAGCGACCCGGTGATCCTCGCCCCGGCCAGCGGCTGGGCGGCCGCGTGCTCCCGCCGCATCGCCATCAGCCCCGGCATCTCGTGCTCGGCCAGCTCGATCTCCTTGCGGCCGAAGTCGGCCAGGGAGAGGTCAGCCACCTTCCACTGGGGCTGGCCATCGGTGCTGGTGGCGGTGCTCATCGGCGCTCCTCGTCGGCTTGTCGGGCTCGTCCCGGCTCTGGCTTCGGCATCGGCCCGGTCCGGAGACCTCCGCGTTCGGTCGTCCGGTCCCGTGCTGGCCGACACCAGGATAGGAGGTGGGCGAGGGGGCGGTGGTTGGTCGGGCACCAGGCCACCGGGAGCCGGTAGTAGCTTCGTAGACCGATCGGCATGCCATCGAGCGGAAACCTGACCGACGAGGACTCCCGGGCCGCCGTCCGCCGAGCCCTCGGCGCCCTCACCGTGGTGGCCCCGGTCGGCATCGTGGCGGCGGACGCCGACGGGCGGTCGTGGTACCACAACCAACGCTGGGAGGACTTCAGCGGGACCACCGGTCCGTCGCTCAGGGGCCAGCCCTGGTACCTGGCGGTGCACCCCGACGACGTCGACGACGTCGCCGCCCGGTGGCAGGCGGCCGGCACCCAGCACGGCCGGTTCGGCAGCTTCCGGGTGGTCGGAGCCGACGGGACGGAGCGACGGTGCGTGGGGGAGACCGTGCCGATGGTCACCCGCGACGGCACCGTCGACGGCTACCTGATCGTCATCACCGACGCCGACGCCGGTGGCCCGGCCGGCGGTCCGGCCCTGTCCGGCGTCCAGCTCCTCGACGTCGTCCTCGACCGGTCCCACGACATCATCACCATCTTGAACCCCGACGGGTCCTGGCGGTGGTCCAGCGGCGCCGCCCTCCGGCTGATCGGCCACCGGGCCGACTTCGACCCGGCCACCGGCATCTTCCCGCTGCTCCATCCCGACGACGTCGACGCCGCCCGTGACGCCTTCGCCCGGGCCCTGGCCGGCGAGGTCGCCCCGGACGAACGGTTCGAGATCCGGCTCCGCAGCGCCGATGGAACCTGGCGGTACATGGAGGCCCTCATCGACTCCCTGGTCGACGACCCGGCGGTTCGGGGCATCGTCGTCCATGCCCGCGACGTCACCGAGCGACGGCAGGTCCTCGCCGACCTGGAGGCCAGTAACCGGTGGCTCAGCGGCCTGATCGGCGGCATGCAGACCGGCGTCGTCCTCGAAGACGAGCACCGGGTGGTGGTGCTGGCCAACCAGGCCTTCGTCGACCTGTTCCACCTGCCGTTCCAGCCCGAGGAGATGGAAGGCCGGACCTTGGCCTCCGTCGGCCTCACCGCCGACAAGATGGTCGTCGACCCCCCCGAGGCCGGCGCCGTCCTGAGCAGCATCCGGGCCCAACCCGACCCGCTCTCCGGGGTCCGGGTCACCCTGGTCGACGGGCGGACCCTGGAATGCGACTTCGTCCCCATGTTCGTCGGCGACATCTACCGGGGAAACCTGTCGGCCTACCGCGACGTCACCCACCAAGCCCTGGCCGAGGCCGAGCACCAGCGCCTGCTCGTCTCCGAGCGGGCCGAGAACCGTCGGCTGGCCGAGATGGACGCCTACCGTTCCGAGTCGCTGGCCGCCGTGTCCCACGAGCTACGGACCCCGCTGACCTCCATCGTCGGGTACACCCAGCTCCTCCGGAACATGCTCGAGGACAGTGCCGACGGTGCCGGCAGTGCCGACGGGGCCGGCGGTGCCGACGGGGCCGGCGGGGACACCAAGAGTGAGGCGGCCGAGGAGGCGGCCGAGGAGATCGAGTACCTCGACGCCATCGTCCGCAACGTCGACCGGCTCCTCCGGCTGGCCGGCGACCTGGTCGGCCTGGACAGCCTGGAGTCGCGGGCCCTTCCCCTGACCCTGTCGGCCGTGGACATCCCCACGGCGCTCCACCGAGCCGAGCACACCGTCGCCGCCGACACCGCCGCCAAACGGATCACCGTCCAGTTGGACCTGGCCGACGGCCCCCCGTTGTCCGGCGACGCCGACCGGTTGGCCCAGCTCTTCGAGAACCTGCTGTCCAACGCCGTCAAGTTCACCCCCGACGGCGGCCACATCACCCTCCGGGCCGTCCCCATCCCGCAAGGCTGGGAGGTCGAGGTCACCGACACCGGCATCGGCATCCCCGAGGAGGACCAGGACCTGCTGTTCTCCCGGTTCTTCCGGGCCTCCAACGCCCGCACCCGTGGCCTGCCGGGCACCGGGCTCGGCCTTTCGGTGGCCAAGGCCATCGTCGACCGCCACGACGGCACCATCGCCATCCGGTCCGTCGTCGGCGTCGGCACCACCGTGGTGGTCCGGCTCCGGAACGTCGCCGACGGCGACGGCTGAGCCACCGACTGGGCAGCCGAGGCGGTTCGACGCCGACCGCCTACGATGGTGGCCTGGCCCGGGCCAACCGGCTCCCGGGTCTCCAGCCCCCGTAGCTCAGAGGATAGAGCAGTGGTTTCCTAAACCATGTGCCGGAGGTTCGAATCCTCCCGGGGGCGCAAATGGACGGTGGTCGAACCTTTGAGTACTGGAAGGGTCCGACACGCATAGGTCATCGTTCAGCGGAACCCGGAAGCGAGGTTGGATCGTCGGTCGACCGTGCGCTGCGACCTTCGTATCAACGCCTGGGCCAGGTTCTTCTGTGCTTCGGCCTCGTCGTGGCCATCGGCCACTGTCAGCGTTACACCTTCGTTCTACGCTTGTGCCTGTGCCGAACGCCGACGTCGACCGCACGACCGGCCAGCAGGGCGCTGGCGATGCCGTCATGGGGTACGACGAGATCGCCTACCTGCGGGCGGGACACCCGACCTGGGCCGTCCTGCGAGCGGACCACGCCCCGCTGGTCCTGAGCTTCCTCGGGCGGGTCTTCGTCGAGCGCAACGCCGGTCCCCAGTCGGCGGGAGCTCTCTCTGCCGAGTTCGACGACGAGCTTTACGCGTTGAACCAACGGCTTGGCGAGGGCACCTTCCCCAAGCCGGCGGCCGCCTACCTCGACGACTGGGCGGCCCCGGACCGCGGCTGGCTTCGCAAGTTCTATCCACCGGGCTCCGACGAGCCGCAGTACGACCTGGCCCCGGCTGTCGAGAAAGCCCTGCTCTGGGTACAGGATCTCCGTCCGCGGACCTTTGTGGGGACTGAGTCCCGCCTGAACACGGTCTTCGAGCTACTGCGCCAGATGGTCTTCGGCGCCGACGACGACCCCGAGGCTCGGCTGGTCGAGTTGCGACGCCGGCGGGCGGAGCTCGACGACGAGATCGCTCGGGCCGAGCGGGGCGAGGTCGCGGTACTCGACGCGGTGAGCCAGCGGGACCGCTACCAGCAGTTCTCGCGGACCGCTCGGGAGCTGCTCGCCGACTTCCGGGAGGTCGAGGAGAACTTCCGGCGGCTCGACCGGAGCCTCCGGGAGCAGATCGCGGGCTGGACGGGCGCCAAGGGGGCCCTGCTCGACCAGGTCGTCGGTGATCGTAGCGGCATCGCCGAATCCGACCAGGGCCGCAGCTTCCAGGCCTTCTACGACCTCCTGCTCTCGCACCGGCGCCAGGCGGAGCTCACGGACCTCCTGGAGCGGCTCGGTCGGATCGAGCACTTGGCGGACCAGGACGAGCGGCTGATGCGGGTGCACTTCGACTGGCTGGATGCCTGCGAGCGGACGCAGGGGACGGTCCGGCTGCTCTCCGAGCAGCTGCGGCGGTTCCTCGACGACCAGGCGTGGGTCGAGAACCGACGAGTGTTCGATCTGCTGCGCGGCATCGAGTCGAAGGCGCTGCAGTTGCGGGCCGTGGGCCAGCCGCCCATCGTGACCGAGCTCGACGACACCTGCGTGTCGGTCAACCTGCCGACCGAACGGCCGCTGTACCGCAGGGCCCGAGCGGCCCCGATCGACAGCACGACGGCGGAGGCCGGAGACGGCGACTTCGACGCCTCGGCCCTGCACGACCTGCGGTACGTCGATCGCGAGCAACTTGCCGGCCGCGTGCTTGGCTCGCTGTCCCATCGGGACCAGGTGGGCTTGCGGGAGGTCGTCGCTGGGGACCCCTTGGAGCAGGGGTTGGCGGAGCTGATCGCCTATCTGTCGCTCGACGAGCCCCGGGTCAGGGTGATCTTCGACGAGGACCACCGGGAACGGGTCGGATGGACCGCCGACGGCTCCGAGCGGGTGGCCGACCTGCCTCGGGTGACCTTCAGTCGGACCAGATCGGAGGAGCCGTGACCGCTGCCCCGGCCGAAGCCCCTTCCGAGCTGTCGGTGGCCGTGGTCCACCTGTGCAAGGGGCCCGTCTACCGGGATATCCACGAGAAGGTGTGGGAGCTGGTGCTGGCCCTGCGCTCCCAGGTCGACGACTACGTGGCTGTCCTCGGCCTCCAGGTGACGGTGGACGAGTCGGAGGGCTACGCCTATCTCCGGAGCCGGCCAGTGGCCGATGACGGCGCCGAGCTGCCCCGCCTGGTCGCTCGGCGGACCCTCTCGTTCCACGTGAGCGTCCTGCTGGCGTTGCTGCGGAAGCGTCTGGCGGAGCTGGACGCCAGCAGCGCCGACACCCGCCTGGTGCTCAGCCGGGAGCAGCTCGTCGAGATGCTCCGGCTGTTCCTGCCCGAGTCCAGTAACGACGCCCGGCTTGTCGACCAGATCGACTCCCATCTGAACAGGGTGGTGGACATGGGGTTCCTCCGGCGCCTGCGTGGGGAGTCGGACCGCTTCGAAGTACGCCGGATCATCAAGGCGTACGTCGACGGGCAGTGGCTGGCGGACTTCGATGCCCAGCTGGACGAGTACCTGCGCGAGCTGCGTGGCGACAAGGAGGCGGTTTGATGCCGAACCGGCTGAACCTTCTCGATGCCGAGGCCGCTCACCATAGAAGTGGCGATAATCGTCTCCCCGGCTGCCGACTGCAGCGCCTCGAGGTACTGAACTGGGGGACCTTCGACTCCAAGGTCTGGATCTTCGAGCTCGCTGGTCGCAACGCTCTGCTCACCGGGGACATCGGCTCGGGGAAGTCGACTCTCGTCGACGCGATCACCACGCTCCTCGTCCCGGCCCACCGGATCTCCTACAACAAGGCCGCTGGGGCCGACACCCGGGAGCGCGATCTGCGGTCCTACGTCCAGGGGTTCTACAAGTCGGAGCGCAACGAGACGACGGGTGCCTCCCGTCCGGTCGGCCTACGCGACACCCGCCAGGTGTCGGTGGTCCTCGGCGTTTTCTCCAACGCCGACTACGGCACGGTCGCCACCCTGGCGCAGGTGTTCCACACCCGGGACGTCTACACGGGGCAACCGGAGCGGTTCTACGTGGTGGCCGACGCTGACCTATCGATCGTGGCCGACTTCTCGGACTTCGGCACCGAGCTAGCGGCCCTCAAGCGCCGGCTGCGGACCGACGGCGCCCGCAGCTACGACACCTTCCCGGAGTACGGCCGGGACTTCCGCCGACGGCTGGGCATTGAGTCGGACCAGGCGATGGACCTCTTCCACCAGACGGTGTCGATGAAGGCCGTCGGCGACCTCAACGAGTTCGTCCGTCATCACATGCTCGAGCCGTTCGACACTAGGACGCAGATCACCGAGCTGGTGGCCCACTTCGACGACCTCACCCGGGCCCACGATGCCGTGCTGAAGGCCCGAGCCCAGCTCGACCTGCTCAGTCCGCTCGTTGCCGACCTCGACCGCTACGACGGCGAGGCGGCGACCCTGGCCCTGATCGGCCGCCAGCGTGATGCTCTTCCCTTCTACGTTGCCGACCGGACGCGGACGCTGCTCGCGGTCGAACTGGCCTCGATCGTCGTGGAGCTCGAATCCCTCGATGCGCGGTCAGCGCAGCTCGAGACGGCGATCGCCACCTTACGGGCCACCGAGAAGGACCTCGGTATCCAGATCGCCGGTGCTGGCGGGAACCGACTGACCACCATAGATGAGGAAATCCGCCGCCACCAAGAGGAGAAACCTCGACGTGAGGAACGGCTGGGCTTGTTCAATGGGCTCCTCCGAATCCTCGAAATCGAGGAGATCTCCGAGGCGGAGCAGTTTGTGCCGGCCCGAGAACGGGCGGCTGCTCGTCGTGCCGAGCTGGACGGCGAGCGGTCGGTGCTGCAGAACGAACTGACGGAGCGGCGGGTCGAAGCCAGCAAGCTCGACGACGAGGTGCAGGCGGTAAACCAGGAGCTGCGGAGCCTGGGGACGCGCCGGAGCAACCTGCCGAGCGCAAGCCTTACCGTACGTGATCGGCTCGGTGCGGAACTCGGGCTGCCGGTCGAGGACCTCCCGTTCGCGGGTGAGCTGATCCAGGTCCGCCCCGACGCCGTAGCCTGGGAGGGGGCCGCCGAGCGCGTCCTGCACAGCTTTGCCCTGTCGCTGCTGGTCCCCGACCGGCACTACGAGGCGGTGGCAGCGTGGATCGACGGGCACCACCTCGGCACGCGAGTGGTCTACTTCCGGGTCCCCGCTACCGTGGCTCCCTCGGTGAGGACCACCCGGCGAGACTCGGATTCCCTGCTGGTTGACATGATCGAGCTCAAACCCGGCTCCGGCTTCGAGGAATGGCTGGCCGCGGAGCTCGACCGGCGAGCCGATCACGCGTGCGTTGAGCGCGTCAGTGACTTGCGCCACCACCGCAAGGCAGTGACCAGGGCGGGACAGATCAAGGACCGGGACCGCCATGAGAAGGACGACCGCCGGCGAATCGACGACCGGCGTCACTACGTCCTGGGTTGGACGAACGAGGCGAAGATCGAAGCTCTCATCGGGCATGCCTCGACCCTCCAGCGCCGACAGGCGAACCTAGCCAGCGTTCTCAAGCAGTTGGAGAGCCAGAACCAAGCGCTCACCGGGCAGGATTCCGCTCTGGGCGGCCTGGACCAATACCGCAACTGGGACGAATTGGACTGGATGAGCCTGGTGGGGGCGATCGCCGCGTTGGAAGACGAGCGTGAGCGCATCGTCTCGTCGTCCGACATTCTTTCTCAACTGCGAGAAGAGCTGGAGAGCGTTCAAGAACAGATCAAGGTCGAGGAGGAGCTGCGAACCGAAGTCGAGCGGCAACGTGGTGGGCTCGACGGCCGCCGAGAGCGAGCCGAGGGACAGCTGGAGCAGGTGGCGCAGCTCCTAGCCGGCGACGACCTCCACGTGGCGATCGAGTCCTTTGACACACTCGACCAGCTGGTCAAGACGACCATCGGCGGCGAGCTCCGCGATGCCGAAGAGGCCGGGACCGTTCGGCAGCGGGTGGGCGATGCCCTCGACCAGCAGGGCCGCCTCACCAGTCGGCGGCAAAGTGACCTGGGCCTCAAGATCGTGCGAGCCATGGGCGACTTCCGCGCCAGGTACCCGGCCGAGACCGCTGAGCTCGACGCCAGCGTGGAGGCGGAAAACGAGTACCGGGACCTCCATCGGCGGGTGGCCGAGGACGACCTCCCCCGCTTCGAACGGGAGTTCAAGGACTACCTCAACCAGAACACCATCCGGGACATCGCCGGGTTCTCGGCACAGCTCAACAAGCAGGAGAAACTGATACGTGACCGGGTTGAGACCATCAACCGGTCCCTCACCGATATCGACTACAACGACGGTCGGTACATCCGCCTGGTCCCCGACCAGACGCCGAACACCGAGATCCGGGAGTTCCGGGCCGACCTGCGGGCCTGCACCGACAATATGATCGGGGCGGGCGACGACCAGTACTCCGAAGAACGCTTCCTCCAGGTCAAGCGGATCCTCGATCGGTTCAAGGGCCGGGAGGCGATGACCGAGGCCGATCGCAACTGGACCCGTCGTGTGACCGACGTCCGCCAGTGGTTCGTCTTCTCTGCTTCCGAACGGTGGCGGCACGATGACACCGAGTACGAGCACTACACCGACTCCGGGGGGAAATCGGGGGGCCAGAAGGAGAAGCTCGCCTACACGATTCTGGCGGCGTCGCTGGCCTACCAGTTCAAGCTGGACTGGGACGCCGGCCGATCGAAGGCGTTCCGTTTTGTCGTCATCGACGAGGCCTTCGGACGCGGCTCCGAGGCGTCCACGCGTTACGCCCTCAACCTCTTCACCCGGCTCGGCTTACAGTTGCTGATCGTCACCCCGCTGCAGAAGATCCACGTGATCGAGCCCCATGTGGCCGCCGTCGGGTTCGTGGACAACCCGAACGGGAACTACTCACGGCTGCAGACCCTAACCATCAAGGAGTTCCGACGGCGCCGGCAGGAGCGCCTCGGGGAGGGCGTTCTCTCGGCGACGCCGGAGCCGGCCGCTTGACCGCTCACCGCTGGACCAGCGTGGATGAGCTGGTCGCCGTGTTACGCAGGCGATGGAGTGACGGACGGTACCTCGTTGCCTACGCCTCCGGGGAGCCCTGGACGCCGTTCTCCCTGGCGGTCAAGGGCCCCGACGCCTCCGAGCTGCTCGATCGGTTCGACGAGGTCCAGCAGTGGGCCGACCGGTTCGAGTGTGACAGCCGGACCCGTGGTGGTGCCCCCCGGCTCCGGATCGAGTATCGAACCGTCCGATCGAGGAACGTGGGCACGAACCGGGTACCGGGGCGGATCTGGATCGACGACGTTGAGGGGCTCGCTGCACTCCTCGACACCACGGCCGAGCTCCGGCAGCTCGACGAAATGATGGAGGAGACCCGGAGCCGTCTGCCCCCCGTCCTCCCCTGGCTCGCCACCCACCCGCGGCAGGCCATCGGGCACCAGGGGGTCTGGGACCAGGTGCTCGCCACCGTGCGGTGGATCGCAGAGCACGACACGACCAGCCGGTACGTCCGCCAAATCGACGTGGAAGGCGTCGACACGAAGTTCGTCGAAGGACATCGGAAGCTGCTCGACGAGCTGCTGGCCCTGGTGCTCCCCGAGGACCGGATCGATCGCCACTACCCGGCGGCGAACTTCGCCGGGCGGTTCCGGTTCCGTCAGAGGCCTGGCTACGTCCGGTTCCGTCTCCTCGCCCCCCAGCTCGACATCCTCGCCGGGATCAGCGAGCTCCAGCTACTGGTAGACGAAGCCTCTGCCCTGGGTCTGAGACCGGCCACCGCGTTTGTGGTGGAGAACGAGATCAGTTACCTGGCCTTCCCCGCGGTCCCGGACGCCGTCGTGCTCTTCGGCTCCGGCTACGGCGTCGCCAGCCAGGAGCTCCCATGGCTCCAGGATGCCGAGCTGGTCTACTGGGGCGACATCGACACGCACGGGTTCGCCATCCTCGACGGGCTGCGGTCTCGTCACCCGAGGGTTACCTCGATCCTGATGGACCACGACGCGCTCTTGGCCCATCGAACACAATGGGTCCGAGAGCCGGCCCCCACCCGTCGTGCGCTCAAGTGCCTCACTTCAGGTGAAGCCGGCGTCTATCACGACTTGGTCGAAGACCGCTACGGCCCTGCCGTCCGCCTGGAGCAGGAGCGGGTGCGGTTCTCGCTGCTCGAACGGGCGCTCGAACCGTGGAAGTCCCATCGGTGACGGGGACGTTCGTGGGCGGCCAGACTAACCGCTGGGGCCAACGCCGAGCTGACCATGGATATTCAATAGGCTCGCTAACCGTCTTTCTTTCGTCGAAGACGCCGCATCCCGAAGCGACCTTCGATCTGGTGTTGGAATGTATCGATGGCCGGCTGGCACGCCTGCCCGGGACCCAACCATTGAGGTTCATGTTGCCGGCGCAGGTGATAGGCGGTTCGTTCCAAGCATCCTTGAGGGCGGGCCCGACGTGGGTGGTCAGGCTGCTACGTACCGCTTGATAGGAGCGCGCCACTCTGGGGCTCTCCGTCGAGATCCAGGCCTGGCTGCTGGCCAGCCGCTGCTGGAGGTCGTGGCCGGTCCCGGCGAGCACCGACAGCGTGGTCGGGTCGTCGTCCGTGCGTCGGCGGACCCGATAGGGGAATTCCACCCATGCCACCAGCGCTGCTACCGCTTCGGCATACCGGTCCCGACGCCGGTTGGCGGCCTCGCCCATCCGGTTGAGAAAGAGGGCCACGGTTGCCGTAAGCGCGGCGACCACCACCGGAATGACCACCGAGCCTACGAAGACGCCGAGGGCTGAGGAGAACATCACCGTTACGCCGAAGGCCGTCATGCTGCCCTCAGGGAGGGGGTGAGGATCGGGTACGGCTTCCCGCCCGGGTGGCGACCGTGGGGGGTGTCCTCCACCGGCCACGGGCTGTGGTGCTCGCGGCAGAACTCCTCCATCCACAGGTGCCGCTGGACGATGGCCACATAGGCGTCGAGGCCGAGAGGCCAGTCCCAGCGGAGATGAGAGGGGTCATCGGGGTTCCACAGGCACAGGCCGCCGCATACGAACAGCCAGGGGATGGGGTCCCCCCGGTAGCTGACGAACTCCGTCACCGACCACTGCGGATAGCGGTGCAGCCAGCGGCGCATGGGGCCCACCGGGACGGTGACGACCTGACCATCGGCGAAGACCGAGAGGTGGACCATTTCGGTGGGGTAGTGCGGGAACGGGGGCGGTGGGGCAAACTCCAGGGCCCAGGTAGTTGCGACCATCGAGTGGCTGAGAACCCGGGCTCGGATGCCGACGACGGGACCCCGTTGCAGTTCGACGGCGGTCCTCACCGGGTCGGCGCGTACCGACCCGTAGGACCCGTCGGCTACGGGCGCCATGCTCGGGTCGGACGGGCGATCTGAGCACCTGCCACTGCAGCGGCCCCGGCGGAGAGGTCTCGGAGGTAGCTCCGCTCCTGGGCATCGGTTGGGCGGGGGAAGGAGCCGCCGAACAGATCCGCCCAGAGGTGCGCCGCCTCCGTTTGGCGGTCCTGGTCGGCCAACGCCACAGCCTCTGCGGCCTTGGCGGCCAGGGGTTCCAGCACCATCTGGGCTCGGGAGCACTGCGCGGGGTTCAAACGCTCCGAGATTGGGTCGGCCCCGGTCGGGTCCCAGTAACCGTGCCCCAGCAGCTCGACGGCCTTGTGCAGCACGGCCGCCATCGCCACCGGATGGTCGAGGACCTGGTCGACGGCGTGGTACGTGAAGGTCTCAACGTGCAAGCCGGGTAAGTCGTCGGCGAGGCTGGCTTGATGAATGATCTGCTTCGCCATCCGTACCTGGACGACGAACAGCCCGTCACAGGCCTGGTTGCGTTCGGCAACGACCTCGATCAACCGGTAGGTGTTGGACGGTGACCAGGGATCATCGTCCAGACCGACCTCGGTGTTGGCGATCTTGATCCATCCACTTCCGTCCTCGGGGTTAATCGCCGGGACGGCATCGAAGGCGAAATCGCAGTCGGGGAGTTCGATCCCCAGAGCGTGGCGCTTCACCTCGAACCGGGACTCGGGGTAGGCGGCGCGGACGACATCCTCGATCATGGACATCGCCTTGCGGGGCCCGGCCGGAACATCCAGCTGGTCGACGAGATCGTCGTCCAGTTCGATGACCTTGTCGACGTCGTGCAGCGGGGGCAGCATGGTCTTGCGGCGAAAGCTGCCCTGGAGCCGAGTGCGCTTGGCGACGCCGGCGGTGACGAGCAGGTCGCCCAGCTCATTGTGGAGGTCCTGTGCCTGCCGCCGCTCGTCGGGGTCGAGCTTCAGGTTGTCGTCTAGGGCGCCGAAGCGTTTCCTTAGGTCCATGTGGCGGATTCTTCTCCTCGGTTGTATCACCGAGGCGATCTCGGTGTGTCACCAAGGTGAATGCCCCAGGGCAACATCCCGTCCGAGATTTCTCAGATGCAGTCCACGCAGTAGACCCCGCCACCCGGGAACTGGGACTCGGGCCGCAGCATCGTGCAGCCCTGGCAGAAGCGTTCGGTGACGGTGACCTGGCACGAGCACTTCTTGCATTGCGGGCACCGGTGGTCGCCGCAGACCTTGCAGGGGGGCCACCAGGCGGTGAAGGCGTGGTCGCAACGCGGGCACTCAACCGTCTCCCGAGGCGCCGAGTCGTCCGCCGTGGGGAAGGAGAGTCCCTTCTCCCAGGGGGAATAGGCGTCGATAACCGCCACCAGGACAATCCAACCGTCACCGGCCCTCTGTGCGTCGGCGTGGACTTCGCCGCTCTCGCCGCCCGAGGCGAACCTGAGCTGGGTGACACCTCGGGCGTGGCCATCCCTGGCCGCACGCGCCAGTAAGGAACTGGATCCTTGCTCGGTTCCAGGGGCGATGCGCCAGGGGGTAGCCAGATGGTGGGCGGCGAAGGCGACCATCCCGTCCTCGGTGCCGACCAAGACGCAGCCCCGGTGATGCAAGCGCCGCACCGCTGCCACACAACAGGCCGCCCGTGACGCTGATGCTGCTTCGTCGTGGAGCTGGAGCACCTCGGCAGCGGTGACGGCCCCGGCGGTCAATACCCGGTCCACCAGGTCGCCCGGGAGCAAGATCGAGGCCGCCACCTCGTTGCAGATGGCCTCGTCGCGGCGGTTCAGGTCGCTGATCGAAAGGTCGTTTAGCTCCTCGTCCAACTCGATCAGGTGGTGACCGAGTTCGTGGAGGGCCGTGAATCGCTGCCGGGCCGGCGCAACGTCGTTGGACACCTCGATGCGAGGTGGCGGACCGGGCTGATAGGTGCCGTCGATCCCGCATTCACTACTGTCGCCCGTCGGCGGCCGGAGCACCACGGTGAGCCCATCGAACAGGACCTCGATGGCCGTGAACGGGTCCTCGGCGAGATCGGGAAGCAATGCTGCATCGAGGGGACCGATCAGTCGCTGGGCTTCGTTGTACGGGTTAATCCTCACGGAGCGCCTCACGGATCAGAGCGCTCCAATCCTTGGCCCCGGCCCTTCGAGCTCGCGCCCCGGTCGCCATCATGTCCTGGGCAAAAGCCCGCCGACCAAGGACCGGATCGCCATGAGCCGTTCGTTCGGCCCGACGGTCGAGGGCTGGCCGGAATTCCGGTCGGTCCATCGCCTCTACGAGATCGAAGTCGTACTGCACGCCGCTGGTAACGGGCGAGCCGAGTTCCCGCTCCAGGAAGGCCTTCTCGACGGGGGAGGGGTCCCGCTGCCCCTGAAGCAGCCGGCGGGCGGCCCCGGGGGCGATGCCGACTTCGCGAGCCAGCGTCGACGCGGTCAGACCAAGGGCCTCGGCCCGCTCCGCAAGGTTCTTCGCCCCAGTCACTGCGGGCAACCAGTCGACGTCAATGAGTCGGTCCCGCTCATCGATCACGTCCGCCTTCTGTAAGGCCCGGTCGTCAAGTGGACTATCGATGGGTCCCCACTCACCACGCCGACGTCCGGCGATAACCGCCTCGACGCCCACCAGGGCCGAGGGGAGGACGTCAGCCAGGCGGTAGTCGAGGGTGAACATCTTGAGCTCACTCCGGATCGCTCCCCATACCACCGGACTGAACGATTGGTCCGTTGGCACGGTTACTGAGGCCTCGTCGCCTTCGCCCTGGTTGTTCGCGAACGCCACGGGTACCGTGCGAGCCTGCGCCGCACCGAGGAGGAGAACCAATCCCGCCGCGTCCCCCCAGGTCGCCCGCCAGAGTTGTCCGGCCGCTGGGGTTGGACGGTCCATGGCCGGGCGGGGCCAGTTGAGCTTGGCCAACCGTTGCAACAGGGGATCATCGCCCATTCGGCCGCCTCCTCATGTGTCTTCCAAATGCCGTAGGGGGTCTTCTTGTCCGATCCACTGCAGAACGAGCGTGGTCGCAACCTGCTCCACGTCACCTGCCATCTCGGCCAACTCACGAAGGCGGGCCTGCGCTCGATCACGAAGGATTCCCGCCCGGTAGCGACTGCAGCCGAGGGCCACAACAATGTCATCCAAGGTTCCCCCAGGCGAGCCGACCAGAGCCCTGACCGTCTGTCGGTCCTCAACGTCCAGTTCCTCCATCATCCAATGGGCCGCGTAGATGGCCTGGGCGCTAGGGGCGCCGTTCGCCATTGGCGGCAGTACGCTCAGGTCGGTCCGACCGTCCAGGTTCTCAAGGTCGACACCGAAGCGGCCGGCGACGACTGTTGCCAATGTGATCTTCTCCAGCGGGCCTGCACGTTTGAGCACGGCGGCAGCCACCTCCCGTACGTCGGACCGGCGACCCAGTACATACAATTCGGGATTTACCGGCGCCTCGCCGTCCCAGATCCGGACCGTCGAAGCCGTGGCGACCAGCTCCGAGCGATCAGGCGCCCCTTCATGCGAGCGAGCATCCGAAGTCAGCTGCCAGCGACCATCAGATCTGGAGAAGGTGTCCGGCCCCTCCTCCAAGGCCTCGTCGATAGCCCGCAGGACCCGACCGACACCCGTCGCACGTGCCCGTGCATCGAGGGTCGTTTGAAAGATCTTTCGCAGCCACGACCAGAACTGAGCCTCCTTCGCCACCTGGTTGGCGGCCAACACCATCCTCTCGGGCGTGACCCTAGTGATGGTATCCATGACCAACTCGTCGATGTCGTCGCTGGTCCACTGATGCCCTCCGCCGGGTGGTGGACGGGATCTCGTCACTTGCTTCCCGACGACGCGAAGTCCATCAAGGATGTCTTGGCCATGTTCGGCGAAGCCGCCAGTGGCCAATGAGGCCCGGATATCCCCCATAGCCCAACCGTAGTTGCTGGTCTGTCATGGTGCCTGAGGCATATAACCTCCAGTAGACGGAAAGTGTCGCCACTCTTGCTTCGCTACAGAGGCGAATTGACTGCCGTCTTGATAGGCGGGCTGCTTGTGTCCTTGACCCGAAGAAGGCGCTGTCCGCGCTTGTCGCCATCCAATCAGCCATGCTCTACCTGGTCATGCAGCGTCAAAGGGGGGAAGGATGCCGCAGTATGAAGACATGGAGGTGCTGGTGCTGGTCAAGGCTGCGCCGGTGATGACCTCGGAGCTTGAGGAGACGATGTGCGTGGCGGGGGTACGAATCGATGGCGGCCGGAACGAGTGGGTCCGTCTGCACCCTGTGCCGTTCCGGGACCTGGCAGATGAGAGCCGGTTTGCCAAGTACCAACGGATCACTGTTCGCTGCATCAGGCACAAGACTGACCGACGGCCCGAAACCTGGACGCCGGTCCATGGGAGTATCGCCGTTGGTCAGAAGATCAGCTCGGGGAAGGGATGGGAGAGGCGCCGGCCCTACATAGACCAGCTCGACGAGATGACGATGTGCGATCTCATCGAGCGAAACCGGGGCGGTTCCGGTCCGGGCGTCCCCTCGCTCGCCATAGTCAGGCCAGCCGAGCCTCCCGAGGTACTCGTGGACGAGAGGGACGTCGACCAGTTGAAGCAGTGGCAGGCGCGGGCCGATGCCGCAGCCGCCAGTCTGAGCCTCTTCGACGACCCCACCTCGACGAAGCCTCCTTTCGAGGTCGTGCCCTGGAGGTTCAGGTACAGCTACCGTTGCGCTGCTCCAACATGCAACGGCCACAAACAGACCATTGTTGATTGGGAGGTGGTGAGCCTCTGGCGCCGGGTTCAGCGGCAAGGCAACTGGGGGAACGCGATGCGGACCAAGTTTGAACAACAGATGTGGACAGGCAAGGACTCGGTACTCTTTGTTGGAAACATGGAGCAGCACCCGTGGAACTTCCTGGTCCTGGGGATCTTCTGGCCGCCGTCGGGCCCGATCCAGACGACGCTCCTGTGACCAGCCCGCTTGCGCGGCTGGGCGCACTCGGCAACCATCGTCAGGTGCCGGGTCGGATCTACAGCGTGGGCTACGAGGGCTTGGAGGTACAGAGCCTGGTAGAGACGCTGCGCTCGGCGAGGGTCACCTTGCTGGTCGACGTGCGCCTAAACGCTGTGAGCCGAAAGGCGGGCTGGTCGAAGAAGTCGTTGCAGGCTGCTCTCGAAACGGCCGGCATCGAGTACCGCCACGAGCCGGCGCTCGGTAACCCGCCGGAGAACCGTGACTCGTTCCGCCATGGCGACGGTGAGGATGGTCGGCGTCGGATGCGAGAGATCCTCACGAACGGATCGGGCTCGGCGCTGATGCAACTTGTCGAGGATGCCCGTGGCCGACGAGTTGCGGTGCTCTGCGTTGAGCGCGGGGCGCAACGCTGTCACCGCCAGGTGATCACCGACATGGCGCAGGAGATCGAACCAGCGATTGAGGTGCTGCCCGTCCTTTGAGGCTGCAGCGTCGGCTTGGCGGTCGATTCTGCCGAGGTCGACCTCGGCAGTGGCCAGGACAGACCTCGGCCAACCGGATCTGGACTACCGAAGTCGGCGAGATCCCCGGTAACCATCCCGGCGGATCTTCGCATGGCCTTTCACCAGGACAATTGCCTCCCCGGCCAACTCGGGCCAAAGGTTCGCATTGTGTACAGCTGGGTGCGCTTACTGAACAGCGACTTCGTGAGGCGCCGCCGTCCACGGCGCGAACCTCGACGCCGTAGTGTCGTGATCGTGCAGTTCACGGCCGCGGTCACGCATGAAGAGGGGTGGTACGTGGCCCGCGACCTGGAGGTCGAGGTGACCAGCCAGGGACGCACGACCGACGAGGCTCCCGCCAATCTCCGGGAAGCGCTTGAGCTGTACTTCGAGGACGAAGCCCTGCCGGAGGCCATCGAGCCTCCGATGATCGCCACCGTCCAGCTCTCGGCGTGAGCCCGGCGCTGCCGGTCGTCGGCGGTGCCGAGGTCATCGCTGCTCTGGCCAAGGCCGGTTTCGTGGGTGAGCCAGCGCGGCAGCCATGTGAAGCTCCGAAGCGGCGGTCGAACGGTCATCGTGCCGATGCACCTGGCGTAGTCCTCACGGCGGGCCTTGGCGTGCCGGGCGGCCAGGGTGATCGGGTCCCCTTCTACGAGCGGGCCGAGGTTCGCATTCTGGGAGGCTGGGGGCGCAAATGGACGGTGGACGGTGGTCGGGGATAGGTGACAGGGCCGTGCCAAACGCCGCACGTGACCGATGGGTCGCAGAATCGGCCCTTCCGGCCGTAGTCTCCCGGTCACCAAGCCGGGGCCGCAGTCAACGTCCGCACAAAATGTCGCACAGTGACCTGATGGAACAGCAGGTTGGCCAACCAACCGCCCGCTGGCACGGTTCAGGGGGCTACCGCAGCGGAAAGCGAATGCGAGCACATGCCGCCATCGGACCTGCCATCCCCGGACGACTGGGCGAGAGCCAAAGTGGTCGAATAGGACCTTGCACATTTCATGGATGGGTGGCGGGCGTGCATGGACGAAGGAACACTTAGGAGGGCTAGTCCCGTTCTTCGGCGTCTCCTGGTGGATGGCGACTACCTCAAGGCATGGAATGATATTGGCATGGCAAATGAGCCAGGGACGGGAACGGCGGCGGGCGGCCCACCGGAGAGCCGGAACGCGAGCGGGCCGGAGACACTTCTGCGAGCGTCGACACTGACCTCGGGGAAATCTTGCGGTGTGCCGGAGTCCCTTGACAACGACCCCAGGCGCTGCAACCCTCGACGCGGGTCGCAGCGATCTCTTCGAAGACAACCGTGCTCCCCGGGGAGGAGCGACACCCGACGATCCGTCGGAGTCGCATACATCTCGGTGCGGCCCGTCGCCAAGGGGGACCTATGAGGTTCACGCTGCGCTCCAAGGCAGTCGCTGCCGCCGTTGTGACGGTCGCGTCGATGCTGGCTGTCACCGGAGGAACCGCCTTCGCCACCACCCACCCACCCCCTATCGTGCCGGCACAGCCGGCCGCTCCCCACGCCACTGCGGGCCGCGAGTCAGCGACCGTCACATGGACTGCTCCGACAAACGGCGGCAGTCCGATCACCTCGTACACCGTCACCGCAACACCGCAGGGGACGACCTGTACCTGGACCGGTGGGCCGCTCGCCTGCACGCTTACCGGGATCCACAACGGAACGGCCCACACGTTCACCGTACGCGCCCACAACGCCGTCGGCACAGGACCGACATCTACGCCCTCCAACCCAGTGGTCCCGGTTGCGCCGCCATCAAAACCCAACATGGTGCAGGCCACAGCCGGCAGCGGATCGGCCCTGGTCTCATGGTGGTCAGCCACATACGCCGGCGGTGCCATCGACACTTACGTGGTGACGTCGTCGCAGGGGGACAAGACCTGCACCGCACCGATGGGGCAGAACCCGATGTCTTGCACCGTGACCGGACTTACGAACGGCACTAGTTACACCTTCACTGTCAAGGCCTTCAACATCTCCGGCTATGGTCCTCCATCCACACCGTCGGATCCGGTGACGCCCATCCTCGGAGGAGATCCGGGAAAGCCGGGGACCCCCGTTGCCAGCCCAGTCAACGGAGGAGCCGAGGTCAGTTGGACCGAGCCGACCTCCGGCGGGGCCACAATCTACGAGTACTACGTGACGTCGACCCCCGTGGACAACAGTTCCAAGCATTGCGTCTGGGAGGGCGGCCCCTTGCAATGCCGCGTCACTGGCCTGTCCAACGGGAAGACCTACGGCTTCATCGTCCAAGCCGTCAACCCGGCCGGTGTCGGCCCGTTCTCTAACACATCAAATCTGGTGGTGGTGGCGGGACCGCCGACAGTGCCCGCCCCGCCGTCCAAGCCCGGCACGCCATCAGCCGAGGCACGGGTCGCCGCGGCTGACGTCACCTGGACCGCGCCGACCTTCACCGGCGGCAGTCCCATCACCAAATATGTCGTGACGCCCCTCTATCTGGGCCTGCCAGCCCCGACAGCGCAGCCATGTACGTGGACGGATTCCAGCGGACCACTCGTCTGTCGCTTCGACTTGAACAGCGGAGTCCCCTACCAGTTCGTGGTCCGTGCCTACAACGCTCTGGGCGGTGGCGCCACCTCAACAGTGTCGAACACCGTGATACCGGGAGGGTCATAGCAGTTTCCCGATGACCAGTGGCGGGCTCGGTCGCAGAGCCGTAGAGCCGAGCCGCTGATGCCCGGGCCGGCGCCCAAGAAGGCGCTACGGGCTCGTGCCGGTGGTGGGGGAGTCCCTCTGCGCCCGGGACCAGGAATTACCGGAACGGTGCCGTCGGCGAAGGCATCGCCTCACCTCAAGGTGCGGAGCTACACGAGCTTCGTCTCCAGCTTGACCGGCTTCGGGCGGAGAACGCCCGGCTGGCGCGGTTCGTGGAGTTCTGTTCGGTTCGCGTCCCCTGACCGACCAGGCGGCCCACTCTCCCGTTTTCGACGGACTCCCCTTCATCACGCGTCTCCGCGGAGACGCGGTTGCATTCGTAAACCGTGAAAGGCCAGGTTGACTGGGATGGAGATCGTACGTAACCATGAGGATGTTGTACAATCTCTCGGCATGGCGACGATGGCGATCAGCGAGGCTCGGGAGCGACTGGCCGAGGCGGTGGAGACTGCCCACACCGAGGCGGTGTTCCTCGAGCGCTACGGACAGCCGGCCGCGGTCCTGGTCAGCCCCGAGCGGTATGAGGAGCTGATGGAGGCGCTGGAAGACGCCGAGGACATGGAGGCCTTCGACGCCTCCATGGCCGAGGAGGGTCCGAGCATTCCCTGGGACCAGGTCAAGGCCGACCTCGGCTGGGTGTGAGCCGCTACCGCATCGAGGTCCGCCCGGCAGCGGCGCGGGCGCTTCGCCAGCTGGACCCCGACGTACGCCCCCGCATCCAGGGGGCGATTGCCCTTTTGGCCACCGACCCACGACCGCCAGCGGCCAGAGCGCTCCGGGGTCGACCGGGATTTCGCGTTCGCGTCGGGGACTACCGGATCATCTACACCGTCGCCGCCGACGTGCTCCTGGTCGTCGTGGTCGCACTGGGCCATCGTCGTGAGGTCTACGACCGGTGACGGGCCGAAGCCGTGCCCTACGGCGCATCTCGCCGCTCGTGCGTTCGTGAACCGCGAGATGCGTCGATCGCCTGCGACGACCGTCAGCCGAGCTCCAGCCGCTGGCCCAGCCGTACGAATTGTCGGAGGACTGGACCGGCCCCCCCGGGGGTGACCGGACAGCCTTGACCCCGTTAGCGACCCGGCGAGGCCTTTCTACGTCGTCAGACGTCGGAGGAAGCTCTCACCGAGTAGCTCGAGTTGGCCCGGATCAATGCGCCCGACACCCTGCACGGATGACCGAACCATCGCTGCGACAGTCCGATCGACCTGCATGACGAGGTATCGATGGGCCAATTCTGCGATGCGTGCCACGAAGGTGGGGTCGGCGATCGAGCCGCTGCATCAGTCGCGCGATGTCGAAGGCGTCGCTGCCCACCTTGCGCGGGTCGCGTTGACGGCCGACGCTTTCGCTGATGCCGAGCTTGACGGCCACAAGCGCTGCCGGACGGGCAACGTCGATGTACACCGAGGTCGGGGGGCCTCGATGCGGCTGTATGACGAGATGGACCGGCGTTCTGGTGTCGAAGGCCAGGCGATGCGTGAGGTATGGCAGGTAGCCCGGATCACCCTCACTCACGTCGATCACGTCCACTTTGAGATCGTTGCCGAGCAGGACGCTGTTGCCGATTCGCTCGAAGCCGTCCGTGACGAGCGCATCGAACAGCCCAGGCTCGTCGTCGCTGACCGTGTCGATGTCATTGGTTGCCCGATGTGCTTGGCCAAGCCGGACGGCAACGGCAAGTCCGCCGATGAGCGCGAACGCGGGCAGGCGCGGCGTCAACTCCGAGAGGCGCCCCACCGCGCGGTACGGGACACTGTCGATCTCGGCGATGAGAACGACGGATTCACCAGACACGGATTACTCCTAGTGGCGTTGGGTCCCAAGTTTCGACAACCTCGCGACCTCGAGCTCGATCGTGTGCGAGGTCAAGCGCGACGACGACGGGATGGGCGACGCGGATGCCCGACGGCGTTCGCCGGAACGGCTCGTCCGCAGGGATGCCGGCAGGGCGGGTGGGATAGATGCCGGCATAGCGGGTGGGTCGAACAGTCGCCGCCGGCTGCCCGCGTGCCGGGCCGAAATGCGCCACCGCGGCGTCGACGATCGACGGTTGGGGGACGTAGAAGTCCGGCGGTCCCTCGGTGGACGCGATGAGTGGAGCTCCGAGGAGCAGCGCCGCTTGCGTGTCGGTGAGCACCCAGTCCGCGGGGAGGCCGAGCCACGACAGCTGAGGGAACGGTCCACCGATGCCGGGGAAGGAAGCGAGCCCGACCGGCCGTTGGTGCCACGGGCTCACCAGCTCCCAAAACAGGTCGGGGATGAGCGGCGAGCTGTGACGGTCCACGAGGCCGGCGTCGCGCAGCGCCCGAAGCCGTTCGGACACCCCGCCTGCTGACCGGTGCAGATGGCCGGCCAGCTCGTTCACCGTCCACCGGTGTTCAGGATGGGTGAGCAGCGCCAAGGCCACCTCGATGCCGACGGGTGGGAAGACGGAGACCACCCGGTCGTTCGTCTCCTTGGCGACGAGGGGCTCGATGTCGGACGCGATGCGCAGGCCTTTCGTCCAGACACGGACGTGTCCCCGGCGGTCGACCCAACCCCAGCCGCGTGAAGCCAGCTCCTTTCGGGCGTCCTCGCTGATCCGATCTGCCACCACCACCGCCACCATCCCGTCGGGCGGTTGCTCAAATCCGCGGGCTGACGCCGGCGTCACCACCGCGAGGTGTCGCACCTCTATCGGTACATCCACCCCGTCCACAATCAACCGTCCGTTGCTGTACACCGGGCGCAGCCCGGCGCGCTCCAACGCCGTGACCATCTCGTCAAGGGGGGTCGGGCCTGGTGACACGTCTATGAGGCTACCAGTATTCACGGTTCACGAATGCGTGAATAGTGAATACCAGTCAGGCCACCTCACCTGAAGGTGCCGAGCTACACGGACTTCCCCTTCATCACGCGTCTCCGCGGAGACGCGCTTTCACGGTTCGTGCATTCGTGAACCGTGAAAGCGCTGGCCGCCACCCTGAGGGATTGGCCTTCGAGTCCAGCCCTGGGTCCGGTAGGTTGGCCAGGCCGCCGGTCAGGACGCGCCGAGGGTTCGCATGGTGTGCACCTGGGGCGCCGACCACAGGGGAAGCGGCGGCCGACTGCGGAAGGGGGACGACGATGGCCGACCTGACGGAGAAGCTGATCGAGTATGCCGGCCACGGTCGGGCCGCCCCGCCGCCCCGCCCTGACCCGGAGCCTCGGCCGCGGTCCCTGACCCTCATTTCCGTCGACGACCACGTCTTGGAGCCACCCGACATGTTCGACGGGCGGCTACCGGCGGCGCTGCAGGCCCGAGCCCCGCACGTCGAGCGGGACGCCGGGGGAATCGACTGGTGGGTGTTCGAGGACGACCGCGTCCCGCTGCTCGGCGCCGACGCCCTCGCCACGTGGGAGTTCGAACAGAAGTTCCTGGGACCGGTCAACTTCGACCAGGTGCGCCCCGGGACCTACCGGGTGGATGCCCGAGTCAGGGACATGGACATCAACGGGGTGGCGGCCTCCCTCAGCTTTCCGTCCGGCCCCTTCGGGTTCGCCGGCCAACGGTTCCTCCGTATGAACGACCGGGCTCTGGCCTTGGCCTCGATGCGTGCCTACAACGACTGGGTAGCTGAGGCCTGGACGGCGCCGTACCCCGAGCGGATCATCCCGTGCCAGATCCCTTGGCTGGCCGACGTCGAGGTGGCGGCCGACGAGATCAGACGGAACGCCGGGCGGGGGTTCAAGGCGGTGGCGTTCTCCGAGAACCCCGAGAAGTTGGGGCTGCCGTCGATCCACACCCGCTACTGGGACCCGCTGTTCGCGGCATGCGAGGAAACGGGGACGGTCGTCAATCTCCACGTCGGCTCGTCGTCGGAGACCCTCATCCCGTCATCGGACTCGCCGCCAGAGATCATCGGGTTGCTGTTCACGGTCAATGCGCTGGCCGCGTGTGCCGAATGGCTCTACGCCAAGATCGCGGTTCGTTTCCCCGACATCCGTATTGCCTTGTCGGAGAGCGGCATCGGCTGGGTGGCCATGCTGGTCGACAAGCTCGAGTACATGGCCCGGACCGGCGTGGCCTGGGACGAGCCATCGATCTCGCCGGTGGACCTCCTCCGGCGGAACTTCTGGTTCAGCACCTTTTACGATCCGCGCAGTCTGGCCCTGCGTGAGGACATCGGCGTCGACCGGATCATGATCGAGTCGGACTACCCCCACTTCGACAGCTCCTGGCCCGACACCCAACGCATCGTCGGTCGGCAGCTCGAAGGCATCGCCGATGGCGACGTGGAACGGATCACCCATCGAAACGCCAGCGAGCTCTACCGCCATCCCGTCCCCGCCGGGTGGAACCAGGGAGCCGTCTGACCTGTCGCCCGGCCGCCGAATTTGGACCCGTCGACCGTCCGACGATCGCTAGGGCCTAGGCCTGCCGGTCGACAGGCCTAGGCCCACCGGATCTACGAGCGTTGAAGGTGTCCTTCACATTCGACGCCCGGGAATTTCGTACATTCCGCTCGATTGGCCACACCGGCCAGCTCCGGGCAGTCCGTCGCCGACAGTGGCACTCCGCACCGGGCGAGCAGGGCCTTCAGGGACCGGATGACGGGGAAGACCTCGTTGTTGAGGTCGGCCCCCTGGCGGTCGTAGGCCCGCTGCTCGGCCTCCACGATGTGGCGGTCCTGGGCGAAGATGCGTTCGGTGAACAGCGACACCACCGGCCAGAGCAGGTGGATCGCTCCGGGCACCGGCGGCTTCTGGACCATGATCAGGCCGAAGGTGCGGTTTCGCCGCTGGGCAGCGTCGACCGGCACGTAGACATTCCACAGATCGAGAGCCGGGGGTTGGTCGGACCGGCCGTCCGTCCAGTACCGCAGCGTCTGGTAGGGGTAGCCGGTGCGGATGGTCATCAGATCGGCGTACTTGTCGGTGTTGCCGCTGCCGATGATCAGTCGCTCGCCTCCCGACCGCTTGCCCTCGGTGCGGGCGAAAGAGTAGTCCGCCTCCAGCCAGTCCTCGCCTTCGCGAACGTCCAGCAGCCTGGCCTGGATCCGACCCATCAAGGAACGGTGCAGGAACTGATGGTTCATGTCCATCAGGTTCTCGTGCATGAACGAGTAGTGGCAGGCGATCTCCCGGTCCAGCACCCGGGACTTGAACTTCCGGTCCCCGTGGTGCGGCAGGTCTGGGGGCGCGGTGATGTCCGCCAGCTCGCGGTCGCCGGGGAAGACGAACACGAAGCCGTACAGCTCACGGCAGGGGTACCCGCTGACGCCCATGGGAAGGGTGTCATCCCGATAGGGGACGCTCACGCAGGCGCCGGTGCGGTCGTACGACCAGCCGTGATACCCGCATTGCAGCTGGTCGTTCCGGCCGACCACTCCGAGGCTCAGCGGCACCTGGCGGTGGCAGCACCGGTCCTC